>Ga0209542_10002985_pt1 | contig 36946 bp, 34 predicted proteins | sample RifCSPhighO2_01_FD_184028 | JGI IMG/M metagenome (GOLD analysis project Ga0209542, IMG submission 184028) | Soil microbial communities from Rifle, Colorado - Rifle CSP2_plank highO2_0.1 (SPAdes) (version 2) | ecosystem: Environmental > Terrestrial > Deep subsurface > Rock core/Sediment ... | reverse complement strand
AAATTGAGAACTAATTATCAAATTATACGTTTTGTCGGCGAAGCTCAACGACAAAATACGAAAATTAGTTCACAAACGGGGGTACCCCATGGTGGGGTGTGTCCTTTTTAAACTTTAAAAACGACATATATACCCTAGAAGTGAGAACTAATTACCGAATTATTCAATCTTAGAAGTTTTTCCGGTTCTGTCCCGAGTGAAGGTTAGCAGCCTTAGGTCAAACCTAATCCGGTCAACTAATGAACCGACAAGAGGGTTGTCTCATCCGGAGAATGTCGGTTTTGTATAAACAAGGAATAAGGTTTGAAGCTGCTAACCCGAGCGAAGCGAGATTTGGGACAGAACCAGTTTTTCCACAAGCTTTTTAAATGAAACTTGAATTCTAAGCATAACGGAAGATGTTGGTAGTAGCTTACCAGAATTCCGCAGTATATTTTACATGGAGGCTAAAAATGGGATTATACAAATATTTAAGGGAAGCCTGGAACAACCAGGATTCTGACGTTCAGAAAAAGCGCATTCTTCAATGGAGCAGGGAACCAGTTACCATACGGATTGAGTATCCAACACGTCTGGACAGGGCTCGTTCCTTGGGATACAGGGCTAAGCCCGGTTTCATTCTGGTAAGGCAGAGAGTTGACCGAGGCGGAAGGCAGAGGCCTACCATCAGGAAAGGCAGGAAGCCAAGGCACCGATCAAGGCGAAAGGACTTAAGTATAAGCTACCAGGTTGTTGCAGAGCAGAGATCTCAGAAGAAATTTGTCAACTGCACTGTGCTTAACTCCTACTTTGTGGCCAAGAGCGGATCTGCATACTACTACGAAGTTATCTTGGTTGATAGGGCGCACCCTCAGATAGTCAGTGATGATCGGATAAACTGGATATGTGACCAGCGTGGCAGGGCTATTAGGGGCTTAACCTCAGCAGGGAGAAAATCCAGAGCGCTGAGGGGCAAGGGCAAAGGCTTCGAAAAGTCACGGCCAAGCCGCAAGGCTAACTACAGAAAGGATTAATAATTTCTTTTTTATTTATCCAACGTAGTGTTAACTTTCTTGTTGTTTCTAAATAAGGTACCTATCATATAGAAAACGGTTCAGACTCTTATACATGGCTAAAAGAAAGCCCTCCTTGCCCAGGCTTGCGTATTTAGCATGGAGAAGCACAAAAGAATTAAATACTATTATCCTCTAATAAGGATTATGAAACTACAATGCAGCAGATGCAGCTATGCGTTTGAGAGTACTACACTTCCGCTTCGATGTCCTTATTGCGGGAAGAGCGGAACAGTGTATAAGCAGAAGTCTGCCCAAGACCTTCTTAATGAAGTTGAAACATAAACTATATAAACCTCCATTTTCTGTAGTAATGGATGAAAAAAGAGCTGAAGCATGTTGCCATTATTCTCGATGGTAATAGACGATGGGCAGTTCAGCATAACTTACCTAAATTCAAAGGCCACGAAAAAGGTTTCAACAAGATAAAGGATTTCTTACAGTGGTGCATAGACCTTGCCATACCTGAAGCAACACTCTACTGCTTCTCAACTGAGAACTTTAAGAGAGACCGGAAAGAAGTTTCCTACCTTTTTGACCTGTTCCGAAAGGAATTTGACAGCTTTGCTGAAGATCAAGTTATCCATAAAAATAAAGTCAGAATCAATGTTATCGGAAAAATGGCAATGTTTCCGACGGATATCCAAAAAAGAATGCGAAACATCATGGCTCGTACGAAGAAATATTCACACTACACCCTTAATCTTGCATTAGCGTACGGCGGCAGAGCAGAGATAGTGGATGCTGTAAAGAATATGTTGAAGGATAAAAAGACTAATATATCGGAAAGAGTGTTGAAAAGCTATCTTTATTTGGATCATGACCCTGACCTGATAATCAGGCCAGGTGGCGAGATGCGGCTGAGCAATTTTTTGATGTGGCAGTCTGCGTATGCTGAACTTATCTTCATGAAGAAATTTTGGCCTGATTTCAGCAAGAAGGACCTGCAGGCATGCATCAAGGAATACCGCAAAAGAAGAAGACGATTCGGTACATAGGTGTTGTCGTGGATAAATATGAACTATTTAAGCTGCATGTTAAAGAGTCTGCAGAAAGATTCCTCCAGGTAGACAAGCTCCAGACCTTGCGGCTGATTTCGCATCTAGATGCCGATGGAATCTCAGCAGCATCTCTGATGACCAGGTGGTTTAACAAGGACAATAGAAAATATTCATTGTCCATAGTGCAGCAGCTCAACAAGGAAGTTATCTCATCTCTTGCAAGAGAAACATACCGATACTTTGTTTTTACTGATTTGGGTTCTGGCCAGCTGGGTTTTATCAAGGAATTCCTCTCTGACCGTCATGTCCTCATCTTGGATCACCACGAGCCCGAGGATATCCAGCTTCCGGAAAATTTCATTCAAGTAAATCCCCACCTTTTCGGCATCGATGGCAGCAGAGAAATATCAGGTGCAGGTGTGGTATATTTGTTTGTAAGCTCGATAAACGAGCAGATGAAGGATCTTGCCCATGTGCCCATAATAGGTGCAATCGGTGATGTGCAGGAAAATCATGGTTTCACCAAGCTGAATAAGGAGATTTTGGATGAGGCAGTGAAGCGAGGAAAGATCAAGGTCATTACCGGATTGCGGTTATTTGGCGCTCAGACAAGGCCGCTGCATAAGGTATTGGAGTATAGCACCACGCCGTATATCCCCGGTGTTTCAGGAACAGAGTCAGGTGCCATACAATTCTTGCAGCAGATTGGTGTTAATCCGAGGACAGAAAAAGGCTGGCGTAAGATTGTGCATCTTAGTGATGAAGAGCTCCAAAAACTCTCTACTGGCATAGTTATGCGAAGATTAGGAGAAGAAAAACCAGAGGACATAATCGGCAATGTGTATATCCTGCCTGAAGAGGCAAAAGAAAGCCCGACAAGGGACGCAAAAGAATTTGCCACGCTCCTTAACGCATGCGGTAGATTAGGCAAGGCCTCACTAGGCATTGGCACTTGTTTAGGTGACAAAAAGATAAAGGAAAAGGCCATCCGAAGCCTGCTTCAATACAAGAAAGAAATCGTAAATGCTATCAAATGGTATGAACGAAGCCAGGAAACTGACCGGGTAATCAAAGGTGAAGGGTTCACTATCTTTAATGCTAAGGATAATATCCTTCCCACTATAGTGGGGACACTTGCCTCGATAGTAGCAAAGTCGAATAGCATAGGAAAGAGGACCTATATTTTAGGGATTGCTGATCTTCTCAATGGAACGTGCAAGGCATCTATGAGGGTAGCAGGCCAGGCCCGGGATGTTGATCTCTATGCCCTCATTAAAGAAATCGCAGATAAAGTGCCCGGAGTTGAAGCAGGTGGACATTCAAGCGCAGCAGGAGCAATGGTGCCTGCAGACAAAGAAAATCTTTTCATCGAAGCAGCAACTGAAGTACTGTCCAGGAGATCACTGGAAGAAAAAATAATTTAGAATTATAAATTTAACCGGACATTATCAATATGTTCAGCGATATCCTGGCCCTTTTTAGTAAGGCTCAATAACTTTAATCTTCCTTGTTTGTCAAAATTTACAATGCCTTCCTTCTGCATTTCCTGAAGGATCTTAACAACATGAGAATAAGTACAGTCAATCTGTTTTGCGAGACTTGAAGCGTAAATTTGATTCTTTGCATTTTTGAGGTGCACAAGCATCATAGCCGGTTTCTCTCTAAAAAAAACATTGAAAATCTCCTTGTTCTCCATAGTGACAACCCCCCAGTGTTATACCATTATCAAAACTATATGTTTGGATAATCATTATTTGGTATATAAAGGTTTCGGAAAACTTAGAGGGTGTTTTTGTCACTCATAGATTACGTGTAAAGTATTAAAAAAGACCGGAAGCAACCTAAAAAAATGGTCTCCAAAGAGGAAATTCTATTCCCCCATGCAGAAATCAGGGAAGTCCAGCAGGACCTCATTAATGAAGTGCACAAAGCCTTGGCGGATCATGCCCATCTTATTGCAAGCGCTCCCACCGGACTGGGAAAAACAGCAGCAACAATCCCTATAGCCCTGAGCTATGCTTTGAAGCATAATCTTACTGTTTTTTTTCTTACCTCAAGGCACACCCAGCATAAGATTGCAGTCGACACGATTAAACAGATAGTGCAGAAGCATAAAAGGAAGATTGTTGCCGCAGATATAATCGGGAAGAAATGGATGTGTTCACAGCCTGGAGCGGAAACTCTGTATTCAAATGAATTTGCTGAATACTGCCGGAATCTCAGAGAGCATGACGCATGCGAATTTTATACCAGAACAAAGAAGAAGAATGGTGCCCTGACGCTTGATGCGACAAGAATGCTGGAGGAACTCACGCAGAGAAGCCCTGATCATACTGAAGATCTTATCGAAATCTGCAGACAGGAAAAGCTCTGCCCCTATGAGATGGCAGCATTGGTCGGAAAGCAGGCTAATATCATCATTGCAGATTACAATTATATTTTCAATAAAAGCATCAGAAACCCATTTTTCCTTCGGACTGAGAAAGAGCTCAGCAAATCAATTATCATCGTTGATGAAGCACATAACCTTCCTAAGCGAGCCAGGGAACTGATGACAGCACGGCTTTCAGACATGACGCTCAAGCGGGCTATTAAGGAAGCAGCTAAATTCGGTTTTTTTGAAGAGGGGGATATGCTCCAACAGCTACTCTCTCTCCTGGAAGATTTAGCTAAGGATCTTGGTGAAGTTAAGACAGAAAAATTATTGTCTAAGAAAGAATTCTCTGAAAAGGTTCCAGATTATCAGGAGGTAATTACCAGACTTACTTTTGCAGGGGACGAAATTCGGGAGCAGCAAAAACAGAGTTACTTGGCTTCCATCGCCATTTTTTTGGAATCCTGGTTAGGCCAGGACAATGGTTTTGCCCGCATACTTTCCCGAAAACAAGGCTCCTATGAAGCCATTATAGAACTCTCCTATAGATGCTTGGATCCATCTCTCATAACAGGGGAAATAATCAACGAAGCACATTCAATAATCCTTATGAGCGGTACTCTTACCCCCACATTCATGTATAAGGATGTATTGGGATTCAATGATGTTATCGAAAAGACATTCAAGAGCCCCTTTCCGAAGAACAACAGGTTGAGCTTGATTATACCTGATACAACAACCAAATATACAAGAAGGACAAAGGAGGAATTTGGTAAAATAGCTGCAATAATAAACACCATCACCAACGAAATTCCTGGAAACTCTATAGTATTCTTTCCCAGCTACCAGCTGAGAAACAATGTATTCGCTTTTCTTGAAGAGAAATTAGGAAAGCCCATGCTTCTTGAGAAGCGCAACCTTTCTAAAGAGGACAAGCAAAAACTCCTGGAAGAGTTCAGATCATGCAAGGACGAAGGCACTGTGCTGTTAGCGGTGACTACGGGAAGTTTCGGAGAGGGCGTGGATCTACCCGGAGATGAGCTCAAGGGTGTCATCGTTGTGGGGCTTCCTTTGGAGAAACCATCGCTTGAGATACAATCCCTGATAGAGTATTATGACCAGAAGTTCAAGAAAGGGTGGGAGTATGGTTATGTCTATCCTGCTATAATCAAAGTATTGCAGAATGCCGGCAGATGCATCCGGTCAGAGACAGACAAAGGAATTATTGCATTTCTGGATGAAAGATACGCCTGGGATACTTACCACAAATGTTTCCCTCCAGACTATGATGTGAAAATTACTAAATTGTATGCAGAGAAGATTGCTAATTTCTTCAAGTAGTGGGTAGCTATCTCCCCTTAGTCAATCCCATACTTTTATCGGGCGGTTTACCGGGCCGCAAAAGAAAATCTTTCCTGCGTATTCCCGCATAATCTTACCGCAATTCATTCAGCCAACATTTATATTAATATACAAATTACTATACTAATCTACAAAATAGAAACATTTATATACTAGCTTTGGCAGAGGGCTACCATGGTTATCTTATTTGACCGTTACAACCTCCCAGAGGACGTATATGAGGTGATTTTCGCCACCAAGCAGCAGATTATCGTTGGCAAACTGCTGGTGGTTATGATCAAGGAAAAGGGCGGCGAGATAACCAAGACTGAAATGAGCTTTTTTGCCACTCAGCTTCATGAAGGGAAGATAATCACTGATCAGATTGACGAGGCACCCTACCGGGGCAAAAAAGTGAAGATAAGCTACAACAAAAGGCAATTTTATGACCGCATATTGACCCCTATGAAGAGTATGGGCATCATTGACTACGATTTATACAAGAAAACGTACCGGTTAACTGACAAGTTCAACAAGGAGATGATTCGCATTGGCCTCATGTGGCTGCAGGAGCTGAGAAAACTACCTAACGAAATCAGGAAAAACGCTTAAAGGTCCCCTCGATCGATTTCTTACAAACCACCCCCCACAATAAATCTCGGGGGACCTTTTCTATTCCTCGCAGGGAGAAAGAGGTGAGGAACGGAGCAATCCGTCATCACGTGAGCCGGAGAGAAGCCTTTGGCACCGGCTCACCTCTTTATCAACAAAACCTTTTTAATCTAACATTCTCGTATCAATCAAATGCAGGATATTACTGAAGCTCAGGCAATTGGGCTGTTAAAAAAACATTCGAGGAATGAAGTAAGTTTTACTAGAGTCTTAGGACATGTCAAAGCAGTCCAGGAGCTTGCTTTGGAAATTGCCAAGGATATCCCTGGCGTAGATATCGAGTATATCCGGATAGGCAGTTTGTTACATGACATTGGGAGATTTGATACCTGGCCAGATAGGGTGCAGCAGCATGGTATTGTAGGAGCAGAAATTTGTAGGAAAGAAGGCATTCCCCAATACGCTTCTATCTGTGAAAGGCATTTGGGAGCAGGAATCTCGAAGCAGGATATTATCGATCAAAAATTGGATCTCCCATTGAAAGAATATGTTCCAATTACCAAAGAAGAAAAAATAATAACGCATGCTGACAATCTTATAGCAGGTAGTAAACGCATCACACTTCAGCAATGCTTGGATAGGTGGGAGAAAGAATTAGGCCATAAGGTTGCTGAAAAAGTTAAGGCTTTGGCAGAAGAAGTTGAAGGAATGAGAAAAAGAAAATAAAGAAACTAATAGAGGGCTTGTATGCCTGCTATGTCTCCTGCTTCAAGGGTTCTCTTTTTCGTTTCACCCTCAGTCCCATACCCATACATGGTTTCTTCAAAGCATTCTGTAGTATAGAGATCATCCAGCCCAAATGAGTGTCCAAGCTCATGGGTAGCTATGTTCTCGAAGTCCATCTTAGTTGCTGCTCCACTATTGCCCCAGTCGAAATCAACCTGGTCATATATCTGGTCCCATTCAACAAGTTCTCTGCCTGAGGGTGGGCCTCTGAAGATACCCCATACTATCGTAACAGCAATTCCGTTGCCGTCAACACTTCCGAACAATACCTCATTCTTGCCATCGGTGCTTAAAGTGTCTGCACCATCCACAACCCCATTAGTCTCATCACCTATGATGTTGCTTCCTGCAGCAGCCTCCCATTTAGCAATATCTGCAGCAAGATTTGATCTAACAAAACTGTCATTTAACCCTTCAGTATTGGTGGGATCAACCATATAGGGTTCCAAAGTCTTCCATTTAGCGCCATTTGCAAGGAACCCATAGCATGAACTCGTGGGGCTTCCACCGCAATCAGCAGGGCATTTATTCGCACTTTCTCCAGCTTCACAGACGCCATTCCCACATTGGCTGCCTGGTTTTGCCTGTCTTGATGCAGGATGCACAATAGCATACCCTTCAACCAGTCTTCCCTCATCAACAGCCTCGCCGAGGTAGTATAGGTTTGGTGCAACCTCAACAGCCTTTGGAGGAAGACTGACAGAATTCTTATTCTCTCCAGTAATCGGATTAGTTACTATTGCAGCTTGAAATGCTGGTTGAGCGACAACCAATCCAATAGACAATAGTACCATTATCATTAGAAAATTTGTTTTCATGCAGTATCACCGAACAAAGAGAATGCGTTCTTTCTTATAAATCTTATCCTTTCAACTCAGAAAACAATAAACTTTTATACTACTCCCAGAAACTTAAAATAGGTGATGTCCATGCCAGATGATGAAGAATATGCTGATGATTCAGTTGATGAAAGCGATGATCTATACTCTGAAGAGGGCAGGGAAGCAGCTGTCGAAGATGGTGAGATATCTGGAGCTGAGGAAGGCTTTCTTGAGGGAGCTTCTGGCAGTGGCCAAAAAGCAAAATGCCGCAAATGTCGGAAGGCGCTGCAGGACGATTTCATAGAACGGAGAGGCGATGATGATGAAATCCTTCGCTTCTGTTCAGACGAATGCTGCGAAAAGTATTTTGATAAAAATAAAAAGTGATTATTCTAGATGGGAATCATCATTGAGTAAAGCGCTATCATCTGATTCATCTCTTTCTGGAATGAAATATCCTAACTCACGGAATCCCAAAGGTAACGCATAGTCTCGTAGCACTTGGTGGGTGTGCAGTCCACGCCGGGTTTGCCATCGTTCGTCAATCCAGCCAGACTCTCTGAGTATGTCTGCCAACTTTGGCTGGGCAACCTCTACATCTACCCTGTCTTTATTTTTCAGTTTTCCTAAATAAGTTGCTATCCCTTGCCACACACGAACTCCGATTTCCGCTCGCTCACTATAAGGTAAAACAGGACCCACAGTGATATAACGATGTGTTTTCGTGAATGCGGGCTCTTTAAATCTATCTGGTCTCTCAGCATCATTCAGGAATTGAAGAGGAAACACCGCAATCGGTCGAGAACCCCCAGTATACATAGCCATGAGGTGAACAGATGGACTATCATAAGTAGAGCCAAGTCGTTCCAGTGCATGCTGTCTCTCATCAGCATGCCCTCTATCTAACTGCCTCACCGAGAGCCCATTTGATATCATTTCAAGTATTGGAATGAGAATTTATTTTTAAATCTTATCTTTGATAATCACCACATAGTAAGAAAAAATCAGATATAGCTGCCCATATATGGTTTCATTACCTGAAGTGGGCAGCTTTCCCCTTCTCTTCGGGCAGGCTCCACATGATTTCCGTTGGCATGAAGATTATGGCGAAGCAAAAACTGTTCTAGAGCATCCTTTGTATAACCCCAGAATGGGTGGACCCTCAGAACTCCATGCGCATCATCAAACTGGGCGAAATCATTATCAGTCCTTCCTTTGTTAGGCTCATACATATTTCCCAGAAGCACTATGCTGGGATGAAGCTCTTTAAACATGACCTCCGTGAGGATTGCCTTGCGTTGTCTGCTTTGTTCATATCCGCTTCCCTCAACTGCCTTCAAATGAGATGGAAGACCATCATATCGTATCCATAACACAGTATGTTGTGACCGCAATCTGTCAACCATCTGATATGTTTCAGGACCATATTCCCCCGCATCAAGGAAAGCTATGGATATCCTATGCGCCAGCCCAGCTTCCATAACTGCAGCAGGCACCTTGCCGCTCTTACCGCTTTCCAAAGCCAATACTTTGAGGGGATATGGGTCATCAGAGACAAGACTATAGGCATGTCTTATGATTGCAGGGACATCCATGCCTCGATACAGTCGGTTTAGATTCGCAAGCTCCTCAATACCTGGCTTTTTCATAGCCCGAGAAGAATGGTGTTACACTTTTAAACCTTTCATTCAATAGGTGATATTGAAAAGGTTGCCATCCTATGCGAAGTGCCTCAGATAACTATGCCAACTGACAAGGGGGAGGTCCCATTCGGGGAATGTCAATAAGCGACAATCAAATCGAGCACGGAGCCTGATGGCAACCTGCGAAGCACTTTTCAATGACCTCATTCAATAACTGCCTTAATCCTTCTCACGCCGGCAGCAGAACTCTGTTCTTTCACAATCTTAAAATGCCCTATCTCCTTAGTATTCTTAACATGCGGCCCAGTGCAGATTTCTCGGCTTATTGGATGTTGTTCATCACCTATGGTGTACACTGAGACAATATCCGGATACTTTTCCCCAAATTCAGCCTGAACTCCTGATCTAAGCGCTTCCTTCAAAGGCATCTCTTTTCGGGTAACTTTCAATCCCTTTGCTATCTGGTCATTGACCCATTTCTCTACTTTTGATATCTGGTCTGCATTTAGTTTATCGCCATAATTAAAATCAAAGCGTAACCTTTCAGGATTGATATTCGAGCCTTTCTGCCTAATATCCTGCTTCACTATCTGCCGCAGTGCTTCATTCAATAGGTGCGTAGAGGTATGTAGCTTTGTAGTCGCTTCAGAATTATCAGCAAGCCCTGATTTAAACACACCGGCAGAAGTTGTCCTGCTCAAATCCTGGTGATTCTTGTATTCTGCCTCAAATCCATCAACATCTACCGAAACCCCATTCTCTCCTGCAAGTTCAGTAGTCATCTCGATCGGAAACCCATAACTTTGGAAAAGCAGGAAAGCCTCAGCCCCTGAAATGACTTTCTTCCTTTCAGCAAGTAGGGCATTAAATTTCTTCATGCCCTTCTCTAACGTTTCAGTAAACCTTCTTTCTTCAGCTTCAAGCTCTTCAAAAATAAACTTCTTGTTCCTCTTTAATTCTTCATACTCAGGATAGATGGGCAATACAGCCGAAGCAACTTTTACGGTAAATGCGGCAGTAATACCGAGCATCCTTCCATATCTGATGGCCCTTCTGATCAATCTTCGGAGAACATACCCATGCTCTACATTGCTTGGCTTGACGCCCTTATCATCAGATAAGATGAAGACCGCTGCCTTAAGATGATCCGCTATAACCCTGAATGCTTTCTCATTGCCCTCATACTTCTTCCCCGATACCTCAGCAATCTTCTCAATGATTGGCCAAAACAGATCAGTCTGGTAATTGTCTTTAAGCGCATTCAGAACTGCTAAAGTCCTTTCAACACCCATGCCAGTATCCACATTCTTCTGCTTCAATTCTATGTAGCTGCCATCTTTCTGTTTATGGTATTGCATGAACACATCATTCCATATCTCAACCCATTTTTTATCGGCAGGATCAAACTTCTGAGGAAATGGTTCTGGACCAGTCCAATAGAACATCTCAGTATCAGGACCGCATGGCCCTATGGCGCCTGCAGGACCCCACCAATTATCTCTCTTAGGCAAAAACGCAATCCTGCTTGAGGGTATGCCCAATGATTCCCAGATATGGGCAGATTCCTCATCCTTTGGTGCATCTCTATCTCCCCCAAAACAGCTTATGGCAAGCCTTTCTGCAGGGATCTTCAGGGCATGGACCAATAATTCATATGACCAATGGATAGCTTCTTCCTTGAAATAATCGCCCAGGCTCCAATTTCCCAACATCTCAAAAAAAGTATGATGCGTAGTATCGCCCACCTCATCTATGTCTCCTGTCCTGATACATTTCTGCACATCTACAATTCGTTTGCCCTTAGGATGGGGCTGTCCCAATAAATAAGGGACCAATGGATGCATGCCTGCGGTGGTAAACAATACTGTGGGATCATTGGTAGGGATAAGACTGGCATTAGGGATTTCCTGATGTTTTTTTGTCTTAAAAAATTCAATATACTTCCCGATAAGCTCTTTTGATTTCATACTAGCTAAGAATTAATCGGAGTTTTTTAAATGTTTCTCCTATACACCATGGCCTGGCCCTAGGAGGGTGACAGCCACAATAATCAGGATACCGAATACAATTGCCGCAATATGCACCAATGATTCCTTCAGATCATAGTGCCTATGCAGCTGGGGCAATACATTTGAAGCTGAGATGTATAAGAAAGCTCCTGCAGAAAACGGAACGACAAAGTCAACAAAGCCCTCAACGCTACTGGCAAGGACAATCCCGACGAGAGCACCGATAATTGCAGTAATGGCCGAGATAAAATTGAAAATGAGGGATTTGCTTCGTGACAGTCCGCTATACAACAGAACACCCATATCAGCGAGTTCTTGCGGCAATTCATGAAAAATGACTGAAATAGTTGCTGCTAACCCCAGAACAATGTTAACCGCATAGCTTCCTGCAATAACCATCCCATCAAGGAAGTTATGGATGCCGTCTCCGATCAGGTTTACAGCAGCCAGATGATATGCATGACCATGGACATCGTCTTTTTCCTGTTTGCTATGGTGGTGCCAATGCACGAATTTCTCCAGCAAAAAGAAAATAAGGAAACCAAGCAGGATATTGGTGCCCACAGCAATTGAATACCCATGTTCTACAATCTCTGGCATGAAATCTAGGAATACCGTGCTCAATAGGACCCCCACAGACATGCTTAATAAAATGAGCAATGTATGCTGAGACAGCTTTTTTTTCATGAGGAATGGAAGCGCAACTACTACAGAAAGGAGGGAAACAATGACAACACTTAATAGAGTTAAGGTGATGACTTCTTCCATACCAATAGGATAGGGAGATATATTTATAAATCTTATTGATTTTCATTATCAATAAGATGCCCAAAACCTCACGACAGACAAAGCAAAAAAATATTTTGCAGGAGCAGATCAAGAGTTTTGAGTCTTTTTTTACTGCTGAAGACCTCCATAGAAAAGCAAAAAAGCAGGATCCTAAGGTGGGAATAGCCACAATCTACCGCTATCTGAAAGACCTTACCTTAAAACATCAACTCCATTCTTATACCTGCGACAGGAAGTCCATCTATTCCAGAAGCGAACGGTCTCATTGTCATTTCGTCTGCCAGAAATGCAGACTGGCATCCCATATAGATATTCATTCAATCGACTTTCTAAAAAGTAAAATAAAAGGCACCATCTGCCACTTCCAGATAGATGTGGAAGGGGTTTGTGAAAGGTGTAAATAAAAGAGAAATTACCCTTTCGGGTTAAAATATTTGAACAAATATGCCGCAAGCGCTCCGCCAACAAGAGGCGCAATGATATACAAAGCCATATTTGCATAGGCTCCGGCCAGTACCAGGGGTCCAATCGCTACGGCTGGATTAAAAACCCCCCCAGAGATATCTCCCCCAATGAATGCTGCAGTGAGCAGTGCTGCACCAATGGCAAGCCCATACACCTTGCTGTCTTTGAATGCCTTGGATGTTGCAGTAGTGAGCACTGTTGATGCAATCACAAATGTCAGCAATATCTCAATTAATCCAGCATGCATGATTCCCACACTAGGCATCGGGATCAATGACTTACCCACAAACAATATGATGATTCCAGCTATCAATCCCCCCATTATCTGGGATATCCAGTAGGGGACGACCTCTTTTGAAGGCAGCTTACCTCTGATCCAAACAGCCAAAGTAACTGCAGGATTATAATGCCCTCCAGATATATGTCCGCCTAAATACACCATGGTCATCAGCATGACTCCTATTGCAATGGGGTTGCCGGTCAACCCAACTGCTAATACTAAAAACATAGTCCCTATGAGTTCCATAATATATGCTTTCAAAGTGACCACCTCGATTCAGCCTTAGAGATAAGGGTATAAAAAACTTTTTATAATGGGGGCTGTTTCTAGAGGGGGTGAACTACAAAAACAAGATCATACTGGCGCCCATGGTGGCAGTTACCAACCTAGCTTTCAGAAAGCTTTGTACCGACTATGGTGCTGATATAGCCTACTCTGAGATGATTGACAGCAGGGCATTCTTGGCAGGAGACAGGAAACTATCTGATTTTGTGGATGAAAAGAATGTGGTAGCGCAATTCTTGGGCAACGATGGCAAGGATCTAGCAACCTGCGCCCAGGCTGTCGAAGGCAAAGTAAAAGCCTTTGATATAAATCTAGGATGCCCGCATTCCGATGTGGTAAAAAGTATTCGGGGGTCATACTTATTGAGATATCCTGAAAGAATTGATAAGATGTTGTCTATCCTGACTGCAAAGACAAACCTTCCGGTAACAGTAAAAATCAGGATTGGATGGGACAAAGAACACTTGAATGCGCTCGATGTCATCAAAGTATGCGAGGATAATGGTGTTGCGGCAATTGCTGTACATGGCAGGCCACGGACAGTAAACTATGAACGGCCAGTCGACTATGAATTGATAAGGAAGATAAAAAATACTGCTTCAGTGCCTATTCTGGGCAATGGGGACATTTTTGATGGCCCTTCGGCTCAAAAGATGTTTGATACCGGCGTTGACTCGATCATGGTCGCCAGAGGAGCTATTGGAAATCCGACTATTTTCTCAGAAATAAAAGATTATTTGAAAGGAAAATTAAAGAAATATGATAAAACGAAAGCATTTTTTGAATATCTCAAATACTGCCAGAAATACAGCACTGATTTTGCTGTCATGAAACGCCAGTCCCAGGCCTTTACTAAAGGATTGGTAGGGGGATCAGTTGCAAGAGACCAGATGAGCAGGGCAGAGTCAGCTGACGACTTAAAAGATATTTTTGCTTCCATACAAACATAATATTTTTAAAACAGTCTTCTTTCCATATGCCGGGTGATACCATGTCATTGTTGCAATCCGATATGTACACATTAAAAAAAGGGAGCAAAGCTCCTGATTTCTCCTTAAAAAATGTGGACGGAAAGTTAGTTTCTCCCACTGATTTCAAAGGAAAAGCATTAGTAATCATCTTCATGTGCAATCATTGCCCCTATGTAAAGCCAAAGATGCAGGAGATTGCAGATATACAGAAGAAATATGCTCCTAAGGGTGTTGTAGTCGTATGCATCAGCTCCAATGATGTCAATTACGTGGAAGAAGACAGTTTTGAGCATATGCAGGAGTTGGCTAAGAAGTTCGGCTATACATATTACTTCTATGATGAATCTCAGGATGTTGCTCGCTCCTATGGCGCTACCTGTACACCAGACCCTTTTGTCTTTGATAGGGATCACAAATTAGTCTATCATGGAAGAATTAATGATGCCATGAATCCTGATGACAAGCCCAAGGAGCATACCCTGCAGTTGGTCTTGGATAAGATGCTTTCTGGACAAAAAGTAGATCCATGGTTTGTGTATTCCCAAGGATGCAGCATCAAGTGGAAACCGTCAGAGTAGAGTTAAGCTCTTTCAGCTATTAAAGTTAGGTGATCGGGGTTTCTGCTAGTTACACTATAGCCGGATGCCTCAAAAAGCTTTTTTAGGGGTTCAAAGGTTCTTCTGCCCCGTATAACATGATAGGAAGCGATTGCGAAATGTGCACCGCTTTTAATCGCGTTTTGAGCACCTTCCAATTCCCTTATTTCCCCTCCTTCAATATCCATTTTGACGAAAACTGGTAGTTCGTCTCGATTGTAAGTTTTAATCAGGTGATCTGCAGTGGTAGTATTTACTTGAATCAAGTTCCGCTTATCAGGATCTGACTTACTGACCAATTTTGATTCCACGCCATCAGTCTCAAATAAATAACCTTCTCCGCATACATTTGATAGGGCATAGGGCAGCACGCAAACGTCATGATCCACCCGATTAGCCTGCAGGGTATGCCGCAATACCTTTAAGTGAAGTGGATTGGGCTCCAGAGCGACGACCATCCCCCGGACTGCCATCTGAGCAGCCGCAACGGTATAATCACCGGGATAGGCTCCGGCATCGATAACAAATGCATTGTCGGGAATTCTTCTATTGAAGTATCCTGGAAGTTCCGCTGGCACGAGAAGAACGTGTTCAGTCCCTGCAGCAAAAATTATTTCCATTGATGCAAGCGGCCCTTCCAGAAATCTGAATACCGGATTCCTATCTTTGAATCTAACCGACACATTATCATAATCTTCCGTTCCGTGCCTAACATATCCTTCATAGTGATTCGTTCTGTAATACCATCTTAACAACTCCTTAATCCTACTCTCAGGAATAACTCTTTTTAGGTGACTTATCATATTATAAGATAACTTATTGGCACTTATAAATTTTTTTCTAAAGAATGGACCAATAGACTTATCAGAATAACTTCTCCAGCACATCTAATGTGTACAGGATTATAGCATGTGTCTGCTGTTGCGTTGGCGTGAACGCTTCTTTCTTCTTATGGACTGAGAACACCCTGACTTGATTTAGAAGATGTATCTGATTTGAGAGTGCCGGATCAAGGCTTACGTTCTGCTCCTTCAGCTTGGCGATGATATTGCCCAACCCTATACCTGGACTTTTCTCGAGCAGATCATTGCCGGTAGCCTCAAAGTATTTACGGTGCAATGCTGTTTCCAATATCCTCCCGCATAATATTATAGAGCTCCGATAGCATTCGGTATTGAAGCATTTGTTGAGCTCTGCGATATCTGCCCCGATGTCGGCTTTAATCTCAAGAGGAATATTTCTAGTAAGGGAAAAGTTCTGCTGCATGTCCTTTGGCATGTTCAGTTGTTTAACCAGGCTGAGGAGCTTCGCAACAGTCTTTTCCAGACTGGTAATCTCAGTACTTTCAAGTTCTGGTATCAGCTCCAATATCTTAGTTACTGCCTCTTGGTTTGAGGTATCAAACTTGATCAACGGCGGTAGCTGGAGGGCTTCGGCCTTGACCAACCGGAGGTGGGACCTTACATTATTTAGGTAATACACGCGTTGCTTCTCGCCATAATCATAGACAGATTTCTCATCATCCAGGCCTTTAGACAGGTTTATCTTGTTTTTCTTCGCCACTGCAACAGCGTTCTGCAGTCCAACTAAATTCTTATGGAATTCCATTATCGTATAAACTGCGTTAATTTTGCTTGTGTTCTCATGGTGCGGAGCATAATGCTCTCCGAAAACAAAGGTACAACATCAGCATTAAATTTCTTTTTAGCCAGATTCTGTACATATTCTACCATCAGTTGCCAGGATCCAAACTCCAATGGCCTGGATTGGAGTGCCTTCCTGACAGCTTCCCTCACCACCCACACTCCCAACGGCATAGTATACTCATTGCTTATAAATCTAAGGCACAGCACACTTGCCTGTCGTTTCATCTGCTTCAGTTTTTCAAGTACGCCAATGCGTGCAGCATAATACCCCCCTGCAGTTTCAGCAGCATACCCCTTCCTGCCGTAATGGTTTTCATAATCAGTCGCCCAGAATTTACCCTGCTTGCTCCAGGGATTTGCCTGGAGGGGAACTCCCATCTCAAATAACTCATAAGACCATGGTTCAGAAAATAATAGGATGGCATAATAATTGCCCAGATAACCTCCAAAATATACTTGGTAATCAGCATAGCTGAAATCCAGAACTTCTTCCCGCAAGTGCTTGCCCAGCGTATCATCAACTGCAGTTATAGCCCATCGGGTCGGGACCAGCTTCCTGCCCGTCTGTACGCCAAGCGTTCCCATGCTGATTAGTCTAGTCAAGAAATTCTCATCAAAGCCGCTCTTATATAGGTAGGTCAGTGCATCCTGTGCTTTCAGGTCAGCATCAGAAACTACCTTATCCACCTTATATTCGATATGAGCATTTTCAGTTATCTTTGCTTTCTTCAGTTTGGCTAAGGGGCCGGTGGGTGCATGGTACCGGTCTGTCTGCAGCATCATTTTTGGTTTTTCTGTTAGGTTTATCTCCACATCAACAGGCCGCGAAGCCATTCCAATCTCCTTCCCAATCTCAAGAAATTTGTTTGTTGCTTTGATGTTAATCCGAAAACGGGAATTTACCAGCGAAGATCTGAAATTGACAACCTCAGGTATGGTGAAATCATGCTGGCCCCAGTAGTGGGGTGCATCATACAGCCAGGCATCCTCTCTGATTTCAGGAGGGCTCATTATCCCCACATATAAGTTTGGATAAAAGTTATGCCCCACAAAGGGCGCAGGGCTTGAGCCAAAAAAATCCTCCTTCAGGTCAACACGAGAAAAAGGTATTTTAACCTCACGGGAGAATTTATAGTTCATGTAAAGAGTTACTTCTTCTATCATTAAATAGTTTACGTTTTTAGAAACCCTTATATATAATCATCCTATTGCCCAGCTCATGCCTTTAACTGATGATGAAGTCAAAACAATAAAGGAAGAACTTGATAATTGCCAGAATCCGCTCTATTTTTTCCATGATGATCCGGATGGCATGTGTTCATTTCTTCTTTTCTATCGCTATAAAAAGGAGGGCAACGGGATTGTGGTAAAGCGCACTACTCCCACGGTAGATGAAAAATTCCTTCCGAAGGTGGCAGAATACAGCCCGGACAAGATATTTATACTCGATCTGGCAGTGGTTGACCAGGAATTCATCGATAAGGTAAAGGTGCCTGTTGTATGGATCGACCACCACCAGCCAATTCCACTGCATGGACTTAAGATATTTAATCCTCGCATCAAGGCGCCGCATGACAACACACCCGCTACCTACTTGTGTTATCAGGTTGTCAAGCAGGATCTGTGGATTGCTGCAGTCGGCTGCACTGGTGATTGGTATTACCCTGATTTTATGCCCGTATTTAAAGAGCAGTACCCTGACTTGGTAAAGATAGGTTCTAAAGATCCAGGAGCTATCCTGCATAACTCCAAACTCGGCACCTTAACACGCATATTTGCATTCATCCTGAAAGGAGACACCCAAGATATAAAAAAATGCTATAAGATTCTAACACGGATCCAATCACCTTCAGAAATTCTGGATCAGACAACGCCGCAGGGAACATTCCTCTACCGGAAATTTCTCCGGGTAAACAAAGAATATGCAGAACTTATCAAAGAGGCTGAGAAGCACGTCAAAAAAGATCCCTTATTGTGTTACATCTATCCGTCGAGCAAGACCAGCTTTAGCGGAGATCTGGCCAATGAGCTGATGTACAAATTCCCTGACAAGCTGATCATTGTGGGCAGGCAAAAGAATGATGCAGTGAAGATGAGCTTGCGCTATGGAAAACCATTGCTTTCTATCCTCCAGGAAGCCCTGAAAGATGTGGAGGGCTACGGAGGTGGTCATGAGTATGCTTGTGGCGCATCGGTGAAGAAAGAACATTTTGAACAGTTCCTAAAAAATATCAGGAAACATTTATAAACGAAACTTTAATTCTGTGCTTTCATGCGCTGGTGGTCTAATGGCTACAGCTTTTACATGGGTAAAAGTTGCCGTAAATGACAATGGCCTTCCAAGCCGTTTATCCGGGAGATTTAAGGTTCTCCTTAAGTCCGGAAATTCGAATCCCGGCCGGCGCATATATTTTTTCTTTCGCGGGGTTTTATGACCTTCAAAAATTTGTTCCGGTCTCTTCTCTTGATGGTGATGTGTTGCATATCCACCCTGTTTTCTCTCTTTTCTTTATAGATGTGAAAACCATAACTGATATGTAATTCATCTAGGAATTGCATAATATCAGCAGCCAATTTCATAGAACTCGTACTGAACACAATTCTGTCGTTGGACAAATAACCATCACTATCGATTAGCCCCCTTAAGAAACCAATCTTAAATCGGGTAGTGTGGTTCCTTGATTTTAGGTGCACCGAATGGCTCTTTCTGGTAGTCATATCCCACGTAAGATACCTCTTGACAAAAAAATAAATCTCTTTGGAGCAGAAATATAAGATAAATATATCCCTCTCTTTCCGGTCAAATAGGGAAGGCTGCTTCTTGAAAAGCTCATAAAAAAGAGCAGTATACAGCTCTCTGACATATGCGTGCTCCTTCTTATTGAAGAAAAGATAGACTCTATAATGGTGCTGTTTAGTTTTATTCAGGCAGCCATCACCAGCAACTATCCCTAAAAACTCACCCACTAGCTCACTTTTCTCCTCATTTATTGTTATGGGCAGGATAGTTCTACCCCTTATGTCTCTAAAGTAGTAGTAAACAGTTGTTTTGCTTTTTCCTGTGCGGTTTGCAATATTCTTCAACGAGAGGCCGGATTGAACCATCTCTCTGATGTAATTCTTTTCCGAAAGACTTAGTCTTTTTTTAATCATAGTACAACGAGTGGGATTAGAAAAAGAAGGAAAATATTTAAAACTTGCTATCCGGGTTCGAATCCCGGCCGGCGCATAACCTTTTTATATACAGATACTCAATTGCAGTTCTATGCCTCTTAAGAATGAGTTAGCTTCTGAATACTCAGTAGAACAGGGTCTGCTTTTGGACAGCCGGGATCTTTTTAGCAGAGAACTTGCCGAAGAACGTTTGGATTGGCAGCTGTCCCAGCACATAGAACTATTTGCCAAGAGAAAAGTTGTGGACGTAGCTAACCTTCGAACACTCATTAGTACATACATCAAAAATATTGACCTCATCTTGACTGAGTTGGAAGATGCAAAACGGAAGGCAGAGCGGGCTGAGTACAAAAAGATCGAGTCAATACAGAATCTCTTGAGCCAAAGCAGGGCAATCTCATATTCTCGATTGAGGGAGCAACTGGAAAAAATAGCGCAGAGTATACAAGGCAATGTCATAGCTGCCCTTAAATCTCAATATCGGAGGGAAAGACGGCTGACGAGGGAACAGGCCCCTATAGGTTTTATTGTTACAAAGCTGAGAAAGGGTTGGCAAGTGGCAAAAAAGATCGAGAAGAAGACCGGCATTGCGGCGACCGATTCCATGCAGGAGCACCCACTCGAAGCAGAGCTGCAATCGTTAATAGCAGAACTGGATCGGAATCCGGGGCCGGCTTCATTATTGCTCCTGTCACGACGGTTGAGCCTGCTTTTAGAGAGGTACCGGACAGATATAAACGATTTCTTGTACATCGAGACGAATATCAGTATAGAGGAAGCAAGAAATCTTCACCGTATTGCCCATTATATCACATTTCTGACCATTCTGCAAGCCAATAAGGTGACTGATTTGGACGACCTGTTGGCAGCGCTGAAGAGACTGAAATTGCGGACAGATACCTTCATCTTTCAGGACGCAGTGAACGCAAAAAGATTGGTGCAATACGCCACACAACTCAGTTATGGTATCTCTAACTTGAGATCCTCAAATGCTAAAGAATTTCCAGGCATCCGTGAAACCAGGCTGACCTCCCAACCAGGCATATTGGTCTTTCCTGAAAATAACCCTATACCTCAGAAAGGAGTTGTATTGATGCACGGTTTTCAAGGAAACAAGGAAACACAACTGGGGTTGGCACGGCTCCTTGCTCTGGAAGGGTACATCGCTTATACCATAGACATGAGTGCGCATGGGGAGGATCGCCAGGCATTTCGGTATGGCAGAAACGCAGAGTATATCCAGGAAGCGGTTGAATTCTTGAGGAAACGAGGCACTAAGAAAGTGGCAGTTGTTGCCCACAGCACTGGTGCTGGATCAGCAGTGTTTGCCATGGCCGGGTATTCATTAAAAGTGGAAGATGCTTTCTATTATCACATGACCAACCTCATCCAGAGGTTACAGGAAATAAGTTCATGTTTAGATGCCGCGCAGATGACGGATGACATGCTGAAGGACATGAGATACAAAGCAGCTTTGAACTCTCAAGAATATGCTGAACTAAAAAAACTAGTTCTGGAAGGGTTGAATAGGGTTGCTCACGGTTCATGGATTGATGCGGCAGTGCTCATGGCCCCTCCAAGCAGGCTGCAGACAGCTATGCCAAGAAAATTGGTCGACTATCTCAGCAATAAAGATAAGGCTTTCTTCAAGAAATTTGCATCGCTCGTCACCTGTTCTGTGAACGTACTTCTTAAAATAGCTGATTGGAGGAGCTCACACAAATACGAGTATGTTGCCAAAGAAGACGAAGTCCAATATATTGGCCTCATCATCAAAGACACTATAGACTTTTTTGAGTACTTACATAATGTGCAGAATCCCTTTGATTATTTGAATTTTGTCGAATATATCGCAGGTCAAATGACCAATCCGAGCAGGGAAAAGAAGAGCATAGAAGATAGGTATGCTCTTGCCATGAGTAACCTGCAGGGAAGAAAAGAGGGTTTGCTGCGGTCGCTGAAATCAGCCTCTCAGAAGGAAGATCATCAACTTATGCAAGAATTTCAGAACGAGATTCAGAGGATTGACTGGCTCATACCAAACACCCAAAGATACTTCCAGCAGGCGATTGCCGATGCCAGCCATTCAGTTGATTTTTTCAGCCACTATTGGCAGAGGTTCATCAAAGACATCCCTAAAGCATTCTTCTATGGGTTGAATGATGAGTTCCTAAAACCTCTCCAGGGAAAGAACATGAAGGAATTGGATGAGCACTATCGAAAAATCGGGGCAATCCTGATCCGCAAATATCCCAACGTAAATCATGTTTTGGTAAGGGAAAGCACACTGCCTGCTCTGAAGTTTGAGGGGGAGACTCTTCCTAGAATGGTAAGGGAGATCATATCTTTTTTAGGTACATACCTGTAAACCGCCATAGATTTAAATAACAGGAAATCGATTGCTATTGTATGAGCGCCATCGTGTACCGATTTACTGACCATTATAACTCTTTTTTCGTAGGAGTACTTAGGTTTTTTCATCATATACTCCTTTTTCTATTAGGCGTGCATTCAGTTAAGTGCGCAGGCACCATCCCCCTACAAGGACCCCTGCTCATAGCATCTCATCATGAAAAGCTCGCAGATCAATACATTATCGGCTTCCAGATCAGGAGAAAATTATTCTGGATTGCAGACATAACTTCGCCAGACTCAAAGAAATCTCTTGCAGACTCTCATTTCATGAAATGGATTATGCTGAGGATTGGTGCTATCCCCATAGACAAAAGGAATCCTGCAAGAAATAAAGATCTTTTCCCGTATCTTTTATTCTTGCTGAAGCAAGGTAATGCTATTGTGTTCTTCCCCGAATCATATCTAAGAAGCGAAAGGAAAGGCAGATTTGGTGATTTCAAGGATGGTGTGGTAAGACTTGCCATAGCTTACAAGAAGGAGACCAGGAAAAAATTACCTATCTACCCAGTTGGCTTATCTTACAAAGGGAAAAAGGCAACCATGAAAGTTGGAAATCCCATATACGCAGCTCACTTATCTGAACGGAAACGGGTTTTTGAAGCCATCAAAGAGCTATCATGACACGCATACTCTATAGCATAGCAAATGAGGGCATGGGACACGCCACCAGAGCCGAAGTAATGGTTCCGGAATTAGCAAAGAGGCATGAAGTATTGCTCCTGGCAGGGGGCAGGCGTTATGACCACCTCAAGAAATTCCACCGCAACATTCTGAGAATTCATGACTTTGACTTAGTGTACACTAACAACAGCGTGAACATTTTTGCCTCATTTATCAGAAACCTCTTTAGGTTTCCTTTTATCCTATTATCCTTTGTAAGTAAACTTAAGGCAATTCTGCGATTCCGCCCCCAAGTAATTATCTCAGATTTTGAACCTCTTTCAAACTACCTTTCGTATATCCTTAAAGTTCTGCTCATCTCCTTAGATAATCAGCATGTAAGCGCTAAATGTATTGTGCATATCCCTCAAGAATTCAGGAAAACCCACCGGCTTTCTGCATGGGTGATGTCATTCATAATCAGCAATGCACAACAGTATGTGATAACCTCTTTTTTTCCGGCAAAACCAAGAGCTAAAAACGTCATCGTGCTGCCACCTATCATAAGGAATAGCATCAGGGCTGCTCAATCAAAATCAGGTCCTTATATTTTTGTATACCAAACATCTGAAAGCAATTCAAAGCTTATCCCTGCATTAAGGCGTACCCCTCACCAGTATATATTTTATGGCAAAAGGTCAGGAAAGGAAGGCAACATAATCTTTAAGAAGTTCAATGAGGGCGATTTTGTAAAAGATTTGGCGTCATGCCGAGCAGTCATAACTAACGGTGGTTTTCAGCTCATTTCTGAAGCCATCTTCTTGCATAAACCGATACTCTCCATCCCGATTAGGGGGCAGTTCGAGCAGGTTTTGAACGCTATGGAAGTTAAACGACAAGGGTTCGGTACATATGTATTTGATGTGGATTCATCGGCAATTGAGGGGTTTATCACCAACCTTTCTGAATACCGAAAGGGTCTCAAAAGGTTTATAAAATACGGCAATTCCGAACTCGTGGGAAAACTTCAAAGAATTATCGATTCAATATGAAGCGCAGAAACATACTAGTATTGGGTGGAGCTGGTTATATAGGTTGCCACACTACCTTATTGCTCCTGCAAAAAGGACACCATGTGACAGTCATCGATATTGTGGATGACCCTGCCTATAATGGGAGGAGGGGGGCTCTCAAGGCTGTAGAGCAGCTTTCAGGCATTCATCTGGGTTCTGAAGAATTCATGTTCTTTGCAGGCAATTTGCAGCATACCCACTTCAGAAGCATCAAGGATTCAAAACAGTACCTGCTTGCAGACATAATCAAACAGAGGAAAATTGACTCATGTATAGATTTTGCAGCCTTTATCGAAGCAGGCACTTCAATGATGAGGCCCGAGGATTATCTACAGAACAATTCTATCACCTTCATACGGATTGTGCCTGAACTCTATGCTGCAGGCGTTTCTACAATCGTAAAATCTTCCACTGCTGCAGTGTATGGAGCACTGCATGTAAACAGCGGATTCTCAGAAGAAGCTGTTCTTACTAACAATACTGAATCTGCTTTGGCAGCTGCGAAAACGCAAGGCGGAAGGAAAGAGGGAGAATCTCTTCATAGGTATTTACTTCACATCATAAAGCGGAATATTGCGTCAAATCAGGACCTCTGGGACCATATACTTTCTCCCTCATCCCTTACCAGGTTGCGGCAGCCGGTGAACGTATATGGGTGGACTAAGGCGCTTAATGAAATCTGTCTTGAGTTCTTCTCTAAAAAGTTTAGTAAGAATTGTTGCATCCTGAGGTACTTCAATGTCTGGGGAGTTCACCCGAGCACAAAACTTTTGGAGGCCCATACTCCCGAGACCCATCTGATTCCGAAGGCTATGGATTGTATTGCACGAGGTAAGCATACAGAACACACACTGAGAAAGGGCGATTTCCTGCTTTTATTCGGTATTAATTACCCAACAGAAGACGGTACCTGTGTGAGGGACTATATCCATGTGATGGACCTAGCGCATGCCCATCTTAAGGCACTGCAAGCTGTCGGTACTTTTAATTTATCCCTTGGTCACGGATACTCTAACATGGAAATCTTAACGTATGTTACTTCAGCGGTGGAAGCCAGGTTGATCCACTTAGATAAGAAGGACGAAGGCGAGAAATACAAAGTTAAGTATAAATCAAATGCACCGTATGAGCTGAAATTATTGGATAAGCAGTGGGGGTCTGAGAAAGCTTTATTTGTAATTGATTGGGAGAAAAGAATTGGTGATCCTCCAGAGCTAATCGCCAATTCCAGCAAAGCAGCGGAAGAGCTTGGATGGAAAGCTTTTCATAAACCGACTGATGTCAACTGCATGAAGGAGGTTTTCCTTTCAAGACAATCCAATGGATACTGATTATGACTATCTGATTGTAGGCGCAGGTATAACTGGTCTGACACTTGCGCATAACCTGGCGAACGATGGCAAGAAAGTTTTGCTTATAGACAAAAGGGACCATATAGGCGGAAATTGCTACGATTACAGAGACAAGAACGGTGTCCTTATCCAGAAATATGGCCCGCATATATTCCATACTCCCCACAAGAGAGCTTTCGACTTCCTATCAAAATTTACTACCTGGAAGCCCTACAAACACAAGGTAGTGGCGTTCTATCGCGGAAAACTGTATCCTGTTCCCATAAACAGGGATACAGTAAACCTATTCTATAACAAGGATTTCAAGAATGAGGTAGAACTAAAAGCATTCCTGGACACTAAGGCTAAGAAATTGAAGAAGATCCGAAATTCTGAGGATGTGGTTATCTCCCGATTTGGCGTTGAACTGTTCGACGCATTCGTCAAGAACTACACCAAGAAAGCATGGGACCATTATCCTGATGAATTGGACAAATCTGTTCTTGAACGGTTACCCATACGATACGATACTAATCCCCATTACTTCAATGACGGATATCAAGGCATGCCTTCCTGGGGATTTACTCATTTGTTCAGGAAGATGCTTAGGAATCAGAATATCACCGTTAAGCTAAACACTGATTTCTTTAAAAAAAGATGGAAGGCCAAGAATATCATTTTCACTGGTAAGATTGACCAGTTCTTTGGATATCGTTATGGAAAACTGGATTATCGATGCATCAAGTTTGTTTTTAGGACTAGAAAAAAAGATTTTCAGGAATATTGTGTGGTAAACTACCCGGATAATGATGTCAAATATACAAGGATTACGGACTTCCGAAGGTTGTTCATGCTTAAGACAAAGAGAACAGTTACCTGTACTGAGTATCCTATGTGGAAAGGCCTGCCCTGCTACCCGGTTCCCAACAAGGCAAATCACGCTCTTTTCAAGAAATACCTGGCACTGACAAAAAACGTCAAGAATGTATATTTTGCAGGCAGGCTTGCTACCTATCGTTACATCAATATGGACCAAGCAGTTTTGGATGCTTTGGATTTGTATGATCATCTGTCTAAGAAACAACCCATTAAAGAGATTCCCACACAAAAATACCTTACAGGAAAATGATCGGAAAAGTTTTTAAGTTCAAAGGATAAAATACCTCAAAATGAGAATCGCCCTCCTCACCTCTGGAATCAGGGGGATAGGATCATACTGCCTCAATCTTTATAATTATCTGACTTCCAAAGGGCACAAAGTTTTACTAATCTCAGAGTCAAAATGGGTGAAGCAGAATGTGCCTTCTTTGTATCAGGCCAAATCCATACTTTTGTTTGGCTTGGCTCCGGTTGTCTACCATCCGTTGGGAATTGTTAAGGCCTTGAAGAAGTTTAAGCCCGATATAATCCATTATCATTGGCCCTCTGGCACCATGGACGTCCTGTTTCGAGAAATTAGGAAGTTACAGGTGCCCATCATAGTCACCCTTCATGTTGCAGTTGCTTCCAAAAGATTCTTTTTTGATAAAGTCTGGTTCAACTACTTCGGTCTCTTCAAACGAAACTTGCGCAGAGTGCAGGCCATTAATAGTATCAGCCGCTTTGTGCAAGCCCAGCTCAAATCACGCATCAAACTTCCCCAGGAAAAGCTTCTTTTGATATATGCGGGAGTTAATACTACTATACTAAAACCTGTTAAGAAACCAACCAAGAAGGGGATCAACCTGATATTTGTAGGTCAGGTAATGCCTGAAAAGGGCATAGATGTGCTGATACGGGCTGTCAGAAAAGTCAGCAAGCAGATGGACATTACTTTGCGCATCATAGGTGATGGACACCTGAAGAAACCCCTACAAAGATTGACGAGGCGTGATAAGTGCATTAAGTGGATAGGATTCGTGAAGGACCAGAAAACTATAGCAAAGCACTACGCCAATTCTGACCTGACTGTGTTGCCAACTAGATGGGATGAGGCTTTTTCTCTGGTTCCGGTAGAGTCACTTGCCTGCGGGACACCAGTCATGGCCACAAACAAAGGAGGGACACCAGAACTGATCACTTCGGGTAAGACAGGAATATTGTTAAAAGAAGGCGATGAAAAGGAGATCACCAAAGCACTCTTGTCATTAGACAAGGAAGAGCTTAGATTAATGAGGAAGGATTGCAGGAACCTGGTTCTTAAAAAGTATTCTTTGGAGATCATGGGATATAACCATGAAAAGGCGTACAAGAAACTGATTAAAGATTTCAAATCTTCAAACTGACTACATTACTGATTCCATGCTCATTCATTGAAATCCCATAGAGGTTTTCTGCCTGGGATATGACGCCGTCATTATGGGAGATTATGAGGTACTGGGCTTTTTCTGAATATTTGGCAATCAATTTGGCAAATTTCTCTGAATTGTGTTTGTCTAACGCAGCATCAACTTCATCAAGGATATAGAATGTTGCCGGCTCATGTTCTTGTATAGCAAAGATAAAAGCTAACGCAGTCATTGTCTTCTCGCCGCCGCTCAGGCTGCGTATATCAAGGAACTTCGTGCCTGTTATCTTAACTTTGATTCTGACGCCTGCTTCGAAGATACTGTCAGGGTCTTCCAGTTCCAGGAATGCGTCTCCTTTGGAGGATAATGCCACAAACGCCCGCTTGAAATGCTCATTGATGATCTCAAAATGCCTCAGGAACAGTTCTTTCTTCTTTCCCTCGATCTCTTCCATGAGCTTAACTACATCTGCACGTTCGACAGTAAGCGTCTCTTTCTTCTCAAGCAGCCCATTATACTCTTTCTCAACTTCATCATAGATCTCTAATGAGCGCATGTTGACAAAGCCGATTTCCTGCTTCAGCTTTTCGAACTTGCTGATCTCATATTTGAGCTGATCCTCGTTTTTCTCCATATCAAGCGCAACACCTTCATACTGCTGGAACTCCTGCTGTAAAGCTCCAAGAACCTCTTGTGCCTCGCTTATCTTCAGCGTAAGTGTATTGGTCTTAATTTCAATTTGAGTGCTGGTATCCTTATGTTGATTGATTCCACTTTCATTTTTCTGGATTTCCTCATTGAGCTTTCCTTGCTGGGCAAACAACGCCTTGAACTTGGAATAGAATATCTTGGCTTGTTCTTCTTTCTCATTCAGCAATTTTTGTCTGGTTTGGATATAGCTGCCCAGCTCTGCCCGTTCCTTATTGAATTCTGCTTCTTCCTTCGTTATCTCTCTCAGTATCTCATGGACGCGCAGCTCTTCAGGCTTATGGATGGTGATGACCTGAGCTTCAATGTTCTTGATATCAGCGTTCGCCTGTATCCTCTCTTCTGATATCTTGCGGAGTTTCTCTTCAAAGGTGCTTATCTCAGCTAACAGTCCTGGATCTCTTAATTGAACAATCTGGAACCGCAGCTTTTGCTTGTCTGTCTTCAATTGGGCTAATTCCTTATTCAGTTTTGAGATGTGCGTGATGAGTTCATTAGTTTGTCCTTCAATCTCTTTTTGTTTCTTGATGAGCTCTTCCTTTTGGTTCTTTGATAAGTCTAAATCAGTGGGCTCCAGATGCAGACTTTTCTCTGTCTTGATGATTTCGCCTTCCAGGCTTCCTTTCTCTTGGCGCAGTGCAGTAATCCGTTCTTCGTTGTCCTTGCGCTCTTTTTGCATCTGAGAGACGCCCTCTTCCAGCTGGGCCATCTGTTCCCTATACTGATTAATATCCTTGCTGAGCTCTTTTTCCTTGAACCCCAGCCCTTTCCTCTTTTTTTCCCTGAAGCCGCCCTGCATGACGCCGCTTAGTTCTGCCACATCACCCTCAAGGGTGACCATCTTTGCCTTCCCAATACCTATCCTTCTGGCAACATCAATGGTCTCGACAACCAATGTATTGGAGAACACATACTCAAATACCTTCTTGAATTTTGTATCATATTCCACCAGGTCAAGCGCCATGCCGAGGCACCCATGAGCATCTTTTAGTTCTTTGGCAGAAGCATCCACATTTGGTTTTATCTTGGATAATGGCAGGAAGGTGGCTATCCCCAGCTTATTCTGCTTAAGGTATTTGATGCAGTCTGCGGCAATCTGGTCATTCTCAACCACAATGCTCTTTATCCTTGATCCTGCTGCTATCTCCAGAGCCAGGGCATATTTTGCATTGACATTTCCAAGTTCTGCAACAGTGCCATAGATGCCTGCTTTGTTCAAGGACAATATCTTTTTGACTGCAATATCCCCTAAAGACGCTTCTTTGATGGTCGCATCCCTTGCCTCAAGCGCAATCAGCTGCTCCCGCAGCTTCGCAATCCGCTCCTGCTCTGCGCCAATCCTTGCTGCAAATAAAGAATCATCATTCAGCCGTTTGTTTAATTCTAAGGTTGCTTTCTTAAATTGTTCCCGTTTTCTTTTAAGTTCTGCAACCTCTTTCTGATGCTCTTTCTCCACTTCTGCTACTTTCTGGATTTGGGATTCTATGGTGCTGATCTGATGCTGCAGCGCATCATTTTCCCGAATAGCAGCATGCTGCTGCTCCCTCAGCGTATGTATATCTTTCTGCAGTTCCTCTCCTCTCTTGTCAATGTCTTCAACCTGCTTGTCAATATCGGATATATTGTCCATATTGTTCTTTTTTCTGAATGCAGCTATTTTCTGTCCCAATGCCTGCTGTTCCTTTTCAGATCCAGATTGCCGCTTGCTTAGCTTTTCCTTCTCCTCAGAAATCTCGCCAATTCTTTGATGCACATCCTTCAGTGCCTTGGTAAGTTCATCTTTTCGCTTGCCAATCTTGGTAATCTCATTGGTAATTGTCTCAAGACGGTAATTCTTGCGGGTAAGTTCAATCTTAAGCGCCTCAACTTCTTTGTTGAGGTTGACCTGCTCAACTTCACCCTTTTCTTCAATCTCCTTGATGAGAGATTCTACTTCCTTCTTCCTCTGGTCGCTGTCTGCTCTCAGTTTTTGGATTTTTTCCGTAATCTTCCGGAATTCATCCTGGGCATGTAAAAGCTTATCTGCCAGGTCTTTTTTCTCGTTTTCTTTCTTTCCGATATGCATCTTAAGCAGGCTTGCCTTATACATACTTATTTTCTCATTCATGTTTTTGAATTTCAATGCTTGATCCCTGTCTTTCTCCAGGCCTTGGAGATAGGTCTTTCGTTCTGAAAGCACAATCTCTGCATCGTTCAGTTTTTTCTCGACCTTCTCCATTTCCAGCAATGCTTTATGCTTCTTGTCCTCATAGATGGATATGCCTGCAATGTCTTCTATCATCAGCCTTCGGTCAATAGGCGGCATTTCAACAAACCGGACAATATCGCCCTGCAGGATTATGTTGTATCCATCAGGGTCGATTTTGGAGATGTTTAGCAAATCCAAAACCTGTTCCCTGGTTCTGGTTTGGTCGTTGATCTTGTAGATACTCTGGCCATTCTGCCGGACTATCCGTGAAATTTTGACCTCTGCTTCCTCAGTCGGAAATGTCTTATCAGTGTTGTTAAAATAGATGCTGACTTCTCCTTGTTTAGCCGGAGTTTTAGATTTGCCGCCATTATAGATCAGATTAGCACTCTTTTCGGCTCGCAGTGATTTTGCAGAAGTCTTGCCCAGGACAAAGCAGAGCGCATCCATTACATTGCTCTTGCCGCTGCCATTCGGGCCAAGGACTACATTAAAAGTAGGTCCAAATAATAGTTCGGTATGCTTGGCAAAGCTCTTGAAGCCGTGCATGACCAGCTTATTTATTCTTGTGATATTCGCTTCCCCACTTTCTGAGCCAATTTTGTTTATAAAGTTTATGGCTAACAACTTGGGATGACAGCCGGTTATTTCTTCTGAGCATACTCCTCAAAATCACCAAGCTGCTTCTGGTGTTTCTTTTTTACATGATTCTGGTAGCTGCTCCAGCTCTTCCTGAAAATCTCAGGGAACTTTTCCCAATTTTCAGCCAAGAATTCCTGCGTGGTCTCATTAGAGGGGTAGCCAGGCCCGCAATTCCCATACTGCTGCTGTATTTTATCCATCTCCCTGTCTCTGACCACTTTGGCGAGTATGGAGGCTGCTCCTACCTCTACATGCTTCACATCAGCTTTATGCATGCATATCAATTCAATTTTCTTATCATGGAGCAGATTCAGCAGATATCTTCGATAGGCATTACAGTTGTTTGAAGGGCTGTCGACGATTGTTTTTTCCGGTTTCAGGGCATTGATGATTTCAGCTGCCTTATGCGCTTCCAGCCAATTTAGGTTCAGTTCATCTGAGTTGACGGCATCATCAATCTCAGCAGGCTGCACTATGATAATTTTGTACTTGTTGACTGTTTTCTTAATTTTTTCAAATAAGTCCTCCCTCTGCTGCCTGGTCAATAATTTTGAATCCTTGACACCGAGTGATTTGAGCTTAGGGAGGTCTTTTTCATCAACTAACACCCCTGCTATAGTCAGGGGACCAATCACCGGCCCTCTTCCCGCTTCATCAATGCCGCATAACATAGAAAATTTGATATTTCCTTATTTTAAATACTTATCGAACCAGGCGACAGTTTTTTGCATAGCATCTGCTTCAATATCAGCATCAATACTGCCATCCGGCCTTTCAAAAGCATGTCCGATTGAGTCATAGGTTACGAATTCATATTCCCTGCCTGCTGCCCGAAGAGCTGCAGCAAGATCTTCGCCATACTCATAGGGCATGACTCTATCTTGTTTTCCATGAAATATCAATAGGGGAGCAGTTATGGTGTCAACACAATAGATGGCAGACCGTTTCAGTAGATCATCCTGGATATCTCCCTGCGGCTTCCCGACTGCAGCTACCCAGGGATACACCGGATCTGTCTGGTCCTTGATATTCTGGAACCGTTTTTTAATGTCAGTCGCTCCCCAAAATTCAACGCCTGCTTTGAAATCATCGCTTAACTCCATAGCCTGTACCGTTATGCCACCACCATGACTAAACCCGATGACACCAAGAGAGGACTCATCAACAGAATCAAGCTGCTTGCCGCACTCAAGCAAGTTCAAAGCATCAGTGGTTTCACCCAAAACAACCTCAATTTCTCCTTCAGAACCGCCCTCCCCCCTAAATTCAGAAGCTAAGACCACATATCCATTCTGGGCCAGCATGTTGATCCAATCCAGGCTTTGAAGCCCGGTCTTGCCGCCATGGTTATACAATAATAGAGGACGTTTGCCCCCCTGTTTTGGTTCTGCAAGCACGCCCTGTATAGTAAGGCCTTCACTTTGATATCGAATCTCAGAAACAGTGAGGGTTACATTATCAACCAAAACTTCATTGATAGAGAAACCAGAACATTCGTAATTCTTCTTTTCAAGAGAACACTCTGTCCGGCTGCATGCTGCTATAAACAGGGCAGCAAAAAGCAAAATGCTCCAAAGTCTCATTTCATGATTTCTGTGGTTGATAGTATATAAGATTTACGGAAGAAAATAAAAAAGTATTGGAATGGAAAATAGCGGGGAGTGGATTTGAACCACCGACCTGGGGGTTTCGAACAGCGACTGCCGCTTCGACAGTGAGCGTTATGAGCCCCCCGGGCACTCCTGACTGCCCTACCCCGCTGTATACTGTAAAAGAAAAGGCATGTTATTTATAAAAGTAACTATAAGAAGTCTACAGAGCCCAAAAAACCACAAAGTTAAAAAATAAGGAACTCCATTGAAGAATTATGCTCCGTATACCAAAAAAAGCGAGAAGGGACATCCTCGCTGCTCAGAGAAATGAGATTACTGAGTATTATGTGTACAGGAATCTTGCTAAGACAATGCCTTCTCAACATAATAAGAAGATCCTTGAGGGTATTGCAGACTGTGAGCTTGGCCATTACAATTTCTGGCGAACCATAAGCAAGGAGGAAGTTGCGCCTAATAGATTTCGGATTGCAAAATATGTCTTGATATCAAAGCTGCTTGGCCTTACCTTCGGATTGAAGCTGATGGAGCGTGGGGAACAAGTTGCACAGGCTAATTATGAAAACCTGGCCAAGTACATCCCCCTGGCCGCAAAGATTGAGAAGGAAGAAGATATGCACGAACAGGAACTCATAGGCATCCTCAATGAAGAGCGCTTGGAATATGTGGGATCTATTGTCTTAGGACTGAATGATGCGCTGGTTGAGCTTACCGGAGCTTTGGCTGGATTTACCCTGGCACTTCAGAACGGCACTCTGATTGCAATGGCAGGCTTGGTAACCGGAATTTCTGCATCACTTTCTATGGCCGCTTCAGAATATCTATCGACCAAATCAGAGAAATCTTCAAAGCAGCCAGGAAAAGCTGCATTATATACCGGTATTGCCTACATTGCCACAGTCATAATATTGATTTTGCCTTTCCTCCTGCTGTCCAACTTGTATGTGGCGCTTGCCTATACCATGTCCTTTGCGATACTTATCATATTGTTCTTTACTTATTATACTTCCGTTGCAAAAGATCTTTCTTTTAGGAACAGATTTCTTGAGATGGCAGCCATCAGCTTAGGTGTCGCTGCACTGAGCTTCGGGGTTGGATATGTAGTGAGGATTTTATTTGACATTTAAATCCCGAAACCTTTAAATAAGCCTTTTAGACTCTTTTATCCTAATTGCCGCGGTCGCATAACCTGGTAATCTGATTATTTTTATTTACTTCCCTTTAAAATCACTTAGAAAATGGCTCAGCAACCAAATTTTGATTTTCCATTTCTGATAGCAAATCAATTACATAGCATCATCAGAATAACAATCAGTGATTTTAAATGAGTATAACAATAAATCCAAAAATTGCAGAATTAATTGGTGCTCATGTTGGAGATGGTACTCTGTACAAAACTAGCCGAAGCATAGTCTGAGAGCTGAGGGGAGCCTTACTGAAAAAGAGTATTACCACCAAAATATTGTGCCTTTACTCGAGTCAATATTCAAATTAAAACTAGTCCCCAAGTTTAGAAGTGGGGGTAAGAATGGCTGCTACTGCATACAGACATCTAAGAAAGATATAACTTCCTTCTTTCAAGAATATGGATTTAAACCAGGAAGAAAAACAGATACCGTCACTATCCCGTCCTATATCAAGGAGGCAGGTCTCTCAAAGAGACTCGCCTTTGTGCGTGGATATTTTGATACAGATGGGTGCTTGCGGTTTGATAACCTCAACGGTCAACCACATAGGTATCCCAAAGTTGAATTTGCATCAGTGTCACATGCTATGATTAGGGACCTATCAGAACTCCTAACCGATATGAACTTCAGAAACTACATCTGGTCTGACCGAAATTCTCTAAAGCTTTGCGTCGCAGGCAACACAATGCTCCATAAATGGGTAGCAGAAGTTCAACCTAAAAACTCGAAACATTTAAATAAATACCAGCTATTCCGCAAACAAGGGTTTGTACCCTCAAATGCCGCGGTCGCATAATCTGGTATTGCGCAAACTCAAAGTAACAATCTGAGGCGTATGATTGCTAAGAACAGAAGTTCTTATGAACCTACCAGTACCGCAGATATCTTGTGTCCTCTGGACATCTGAGTTCAAATCTCAGCCGCGGCGTTTTTCTTTCAACCAAACCTTTAAATACCCTCTCGCTAAGTAATGGTCGATGAGAAAAGTATACCTGCTCTTCTTGTTGTTATGCATACCTACCGTTCTGGCAGATTCATGGCCTTATACCAGCGAATCAGTGGACCTTACTCTGAAGATCAGCTCTCATCTTGACCTCGTGCCAAAAAGCAATGCTGCAACCATCAAAGATCTCACCATTAATCTCACTTTGGTTCCGGTAGAATACCGCCAACAGCACATCACTTCAAAAACTTCCTCTCCACAAGCTGTTCTCTACCCAACCTATGCGCTGTTTAGCTGGGCTGATCCTGATGCAGGCACATTAGAATTCAGCCTCGATTCAGATATAACTCTCTCAGGAGAGCCCATCAGAATCTCAAAAAAAATAAAATTTCCATTTGAAGCACCTCCCGAAGTTGAAAAGTTTACCCAACCTTCTACCACTATAGATTCTGATAACCCTGCTATATTTGCTTTGGCAAACAACCTGGCAGAGGGTGAAGATGACCTCAATATAGTCGTGTTTAAGTTAGCCCAATGGACCAAGAACAACATAAAATATGACCTCAGTACCTTGACTGCAGAAGTGACGCAGAAATCATCATGGGTGTTGCAGACAAGACAAGGCGTCTGTGACGAGCTTACTAACTTGTTCATAGCCCTGAATCGGGCATTGGGGATTCCCGCCAAATTTGTTTCAGGAGTTGCCTACACTGAATCAAAGCTTTTCTCAGAGAATTGGGGAGCGCATGGATGGGCAGAGGTATACTTTCCTGGCTATGGCTGGATTCCCTATGATGTTACGTACGGGCAATTTGCATACATTGATCCAACCCACATTAAGCTTAAGGAAGGGATGGATGCAGAAGAGGCCTCTACCCGATACCAATGGCTGGGCAAAGATATGGATATTCTGACGTACCCATTGAAATTTGATGTTTTAGTAAAGGAATATTCAGGCACTCTTCCTAAAAACCAAGAGGTGATTGTGGAACCTATCAAGACAAAAATCGCCTTTGGTTCCTATAATCTCATAGAGGCAATAGTCAGGAATCTCCAGCCTTATTATGTTGCTGATGAGCTCTACCTGTCAAAACCTCCTGAGCTTTCCATCATTGGTGAAGAGCGGCAGCAGGTGATGCTTAAGCCTCATGAAGACAAGAAAATCTTCTGGATCGTAAAGGTGGATGACAATCTCCAGAAAAACTACCTCTATACCTTCCCGGTTGTTATCTATTCCGCAGATAATTCATCCACTATTGCGTCCTTCACGTCATCACAAAAAGACTATTTTTACACATTGTCCGAGATTCAGGCATTGCAGGATGCTCGGGAAGATAAGGAAGAACCGACAGCAGCCACGAATGTAGCGATGGTATGTGAAGTGTCGCCCTCTTCTTTATATCAGAATGAGCAGGCTGTGATTACCTGCAGTATGAGAAATTCTGGAAATTCTCTGCTTAAGGATATCGATGTGTGCATAGAAAAAGATTGCCAAAAGGCAACGCTGGGTATCGGCCAGCAATCAGAGCTGGCCTTTGAATTTACTCCTATAAAAATAGGTGAGCAAGACCTGCTTGCAGAGGTATATGGAGAGGAGAAGTTAGCCTCCCAATTCATCCGGGTTGATGTGTCAGATTTGCCAACGATTGTCATTTCGAATGTCAGCCTCCCCGACTCAGTAGAGTTTGATGATGAATACACTCTTTCATTTATCCTGAGGAAAGAATCGGTATCCTCACCTAATGATGTTACCATAACCATTGATGAGGAAGGCCTTACCAAGACCTGGACACTGGACCAGTTGAATACTGACAAGAGCTTTGAGATAACACTGCAAGGCAGGGATCTGAGCATCGGCATCAATCAACTGTCAATCAAGGCTGCATATTTTGATGAGAACAACAGGCCGTATGCAGTGGAACAAATACAAACCATTACGCTCAACAAAGTATCAGCCGGCCAAAGAATCCAGATATTCTTTAATGACATTCTAAAAGCAATCTTAAGGTTTTTTAGTGTTATAAGGGTTTAAACCCCCACCCTTTAGGGTGCGTTTTCTCAGAAAGATTTTTGTGCGGCTTCGCCGCAGAATAATCTGCGGACGAAGCTGCGCACTCACTATTGGACAAAAATAGCG
>Ga0209542_10002984_pt1 | contig 36957 bp, 32 predicted proteins | sample RifCSPhighO2_01_FD_184028 | JGI IMG/M metagenome (GOLD analysis project Ga0209542, IMG submission 184028) | Soil microbial communities from Rifle, Colorado - Rifle CSP2_plank highO2_0.1 (SPAdes) (version 2) | ecosystem: Environmental > Terrestrial > Deep subsurface > Rock core/Sediment ... | reverse complement strand
TGAAGTGGCTCCAGCCGCGGCCCCGTCAAAGTTTGGATGCTCATGGATAATATCATATCCGATGCCTACATGAACAGTAGCAGGCACATTCAACCGATAACACGCCGCCAAAAGACTGATGTCTTTGTGAGGAAAATCCCCTTCATAAATAGCCTTGCCTACCGCCTCTCCCATTCCAGTCCCGCCGTTTTTATAAGCCTGATTCACAATATCATTTATCCGGCCCGTCTCCTTCCATAAACCGAACTGCCCATCTCGTATATAGCGGGCAACACTCTCTGTGGTAGCGCCAATCAGGGCCAGCTCAAAATCATGTATGACTCCTGAGCCATTCATTGCAAGGCATGTTATATAACCTTTTCCCATCATATCAATAATATATCTCTGAACACCCGAACGGATAAGATGGCCGCCAAGCATCATGATTAGAGACTTGCCAACCTCTTTGGCTTTTTTGATGTTAGCTGCAATTACATTGAAGGATGGATGAGAAAAAGAATTTTCCTGCAGCTCCTTTATTGCAGAGATATTTAAATCATGGATGCGTTGATTTAAAGGTAAAAGATGAAGTCTGTTCCTGTCAAAAGGCATATCGCATAAATCCTTGCTTGATATCATTCAATATTTTTATTGCTTTGTTCTGTTATAAACTACTTGAGGAGGCGGAAAACCTAAAACGCATCCCCACCATGCAACTATCCTTGCCGCATAATAAAGCAACCGACGATCCAGCAGATACCTATCGTGAGAAAGTTTAATCTGCTTCATGGATAAAAGTCTTTCAAGACGGCTGTTCAACATATCGTTTGCATTATATAGAGGCGCTATGTCTGATGCCTTCAATTGTTTTGATGTATATATCTCGTAGAGTATTCGAATGCGTCTGGCAGTTTCACTCATGTTAAATATGTGAAAATAGCTGTATGTCAAAGCATTATAAACAATGAAGCTATAGATTATAGCCCATACTAATTGCGATGTTGTTGTTAAATATCGAAGATAGACCATCCAAAGAACTGCCGCCATCGGTATATGGCCAACAAAAGAACAAATTATTACAATAACTTGATTTGGTATACCAAATTTATATCGCACAGAAATCCGCACAGCTATTATATGCAAAACAAATATCAACAATGGGGAGCAGGCAAGCAGTATCAAATATTTCAACATTGAACTCACCATACAATAATATCCTAACCTTTCCCTATTGGCAAGCCCAGCAAACGTCGCAGCAATATAAAACATTTAACAAAGATAATGCCGCGGGATGTTACCATAAGATAACCATCTGATTTTATAATCAATCCTGCTTCAATCAAATCTTGAATACGAGGCTCTAAAACAATTTCATCATCAAAGACATGCAACAAATCCTCATGCAACAGACCATGCGGACCGGAATCACCAATCATCGATAATATCGCAAGCGATGGGGATACTGCCTCTATGGCTGGATAACTTAAAATGTATGCAAAAGAGAGGGTAAAATGAAATAAATAAATTGCTGACCACTCTGTCGATGTAAAAGGTATAACAGGTTGTAAAAACCCAAACCATTCCAACCCCATATAACCAATTATAGCGAAAAGTGGCAGCAGAATAAAAAGTAGAAACAATACAACCACTTTTCCTCTGGGGCGCCCCAACCGCCAGACGGATATATGCAAAAATAAACAGAGAAAAAAAATAGAGATACCAATCAATAAAATAGGAAATTTCATTTATTACTTTCTTTCAGACTACATATAGATATTCGCTTCTATTGATGCTGTTTTTAAATTGTCTTTCTGAACTGCCAGGCATAAAAAAAGGTAGACAGGTAAGACCGTCTCCTTTCTTCTTTATGCCGCAAAAAACTGCTTAACAGGTACATAAGGAAGAATAACGGTTTAAATATTCCAAATCTAACCACCCATCTGAAATTTTTATACAACCATGGATAACGTATAAAAAAATACGCCAAGTGATGAAGATTAATTATTTCCTCTTTGTCTTTAAGTGAAAGAACACTCTCTTTTAAAAACGACTTGGGCATATCTTTAAATGAATAATCAGCCTTCAGATACCCTTTTTCAATACAATAGTTGGTAAGCTCGGTATTGGGAAATGGCAAAAACAGAGAGCAAAACGGCAGCTGTGTCCCTGCTTTATGGTTTAATTCTATTGTCTTGTATGCATCTTGAAGCGTTTCCTCCGGCAGGCAAAACATATTAGATGTTTGAACCTGAATCCCATACTTCCGCGCAGCTTGGCCGCATTCGATAATTTGCTTATCTGATATTTTCTTATTCAATACTTTTTCCCTTATCAAGTCATTTCCTGTCTCTACGCCAAAACTTATGGTTTGACATCCTGCCTCTGCGAGCATTTTTGCCAAATCATCATTCATCAAATTGGCACGTGTGGTGCACATAAAGGGATAATTTATCTCTCTCTTGTAAATATCCAAAAACTGAGTCAGCCATTTTTTATTTGAAGAAAAAAGGTCATCAACAAAAAATATGGATTCCACATAATATCTCTTGCATATATTTGAAATCTCACGAATTAAGTTTCCAGGATCCTTATAGCGCACATATCTGTTATTGCTATCCTTAAAGATATCCTTGATTTGCCCATTGTAACAAAAACTGCAATTATATGGACATCCTCTGCTTGCAATAAAGCGAGGAACGGTATCTTTTGACATAGCTGGATAACGGGAAAAATAAGGAGTCCTATCTTCAATAATGTCGGAAGAGTAGTTATAAAAATCTGCCCGCCCTGTAGAACGGGCAACTCCGTTTTCATCTCTGTATGCCAATCCTTTTATTGAAGACCAGTCAGTTTTATCTTTATCCCAAATACGGCATATTTCCAATAAAACCTGCTCGCCATCGCTGTTGCACACCAGGTCAACGTCAGGCACTGCCAAAACTTCATCAGGATATATGACAGCATGAATGCCACCAACTATTATTTTAGTTTCAGGAAGTTTGCGCCGAATATCTTCTGCAGCCTTAACCATCCAGTAGTGTTCGGTTGACATCAATGAAATGCCAATCAAATCCGGCTTGAGCCGGCAAAGGGTCTCAATAGGATTCTTCTCCAATGACCATACTATTACCTCGCAGTTAATTCCATAATGTCTGAGGTATGTCATAATGGCCAATATACCGAAACTTGGCGACGCATATTGTTGAACTAATACTATTTTCATGGTTTCACTTTACAAAGCCTCTATAACTAATACGCTTTAATTCTTGATTTTTAAGGCATCAATCAGGTGTATAGCTGCCATACTTATAATATTCTTCAAACTTAAATCCATTACTGCATTATGTTCAATATTTGCCAAAAAACAGCAAGACTCACAATCCTTACTTTCATTACACTGATGCAGCGCCTCCCTCAGCCCCAAGGTTTTTATATTAGGGGCATCTGTATCATTGTGAGCCCAACAAGGAATCACTCTCCCATCTGCATCAATTTGATATTTCAACTTACCATGATAACAAGGAATGAGCTTTAACCCCTTTGTATGCTCCCGGTCTTTTTTGGTAAAAAACCTTGCATCGTCGTATGATGCAGGCCAATGTATGGCACTCTTCAAAACGGTATCTGAGTAATAAATAGGGTAACCCTGCCTCTTAAGATTATATATTTTCTTTACTGTCTTCCTGATTTCTTCATCAGTCATCCTAAGCTCATCATTGCCATTTAAATCACCAAAATTATAGAGTATGCTATACTGTATTCTGAAATTCATCGTTTTCCCAAGTCCAGCCAAAAACTCCATATCATGCACATTCTGCTTAGTTAAAGTAGCCGAAACTACAAGAGGAATTTTGTTTTTTCTACCAATCTCTATTGCAGCCATTGCCTTTTTAAAGCTACCCGCTCCTCTATTCTTATCATTATTTTCTTCACTTCCATCCAGGCTGATACACAAATTATCCAAACATTTTAACTCCTCTACCCTTTTTGGAACAAGTGTCCCATTACTATTCAAACTTACATAAAACCCTTTAAGCTTTGCATAGTTTAATATTTCACCAAAATCTTTCCGGAGAAGCGATTCTCCACCGTGAAGAGTTAAAATTCTAGTTCCCATTTTCTTAAGCTGATCTATAACTTCCAGCAATTTCTTGGTAGAGAAATCTGGAATACCCTTGCGATTACCATAATCACCATAACAATAAATACATTTAAAATTACACGAATTGTTTGTTACTAAAACAATAAAGAGTGGTTTGTCTATCTTGAAGAGACGACAATACATTAAACTTAAAAAAAACTTCCCCCTGTTAATCATTGATTTAAGAGACGTATTTTTATAACGCGGTAGTTTTGACAAGTATTCCAGAATACTCTTCTCGTTTTCAAACTTGTCCCAATTCATATTCTACTACTCCTTAAATTTAAAAACTATCATCAATATGCAAAAAATACGCATACACGATGCAAGACACTCCATCTAAAATTATTCATTTTTTCAAGATTATTTGCAATCATGTAATACAGATTTAAATCTCTTTAGGCAATATAGCGTGGAGTAAATGCAGAACATTTCTACCACAACAAAAAATTTATCTTATCTCAAAAAATAATAAATGAGCATGCAACATTTAATCAATAAATTATTTTCACTATGCAGTCCTTAAACAATTCTTAAATTAAAATATCTTGCAATGGATTCTATTATTGGCTTTAATTCATTTTCATCTTTTTCTCTTAAATTTGAGAAATCAATTTTAACTTCTTTTACCTTTAATTCCAAACATTCATAAAAGTTTATTACCGTGTCAATTAAAAATGATTGCATTGCATCTGGGTTGGCTTTTTCATATGTGCCTTCCAACTTAATGACAGCATTGTTACCCTTAATTGTCAGTATATTCTTAAACTTATCTACATAGATAATAGACTTTATAAAATCCCTAAAAGGCGCAACCCAAATGTATAACGCAGTCAATATACAAAGAACAGCCGTTACAGTAAAAAATATTTTATTGGTGGATGAAAAAATCAAGAATATCCCGGGCGATAATGCAATAGAGAGATTATTTAAAAAGGTCTCCTGTTCTTCATTAATTTTACCAGTTATTTTTTTTATTAATTTAATAATTCCAAAAGCCAAAAGCATTCCAACAAAAAAACTAAGGAGGAGTCTTACCTCCATAGATTTATATCCATCATGATGCCGCTTTATCCAGCTAATTTGATAAGAAAGCATCAAGGATATAAAAAAGATATAGATACCTGCTCGTTCAATAAATTGTTTTATTTGTGCCATAGCTATGCCTCCATATCTATCTATTATCGTGTTGTTAAATAGTTAACCCAATTACTGTAGTTTGTCAACCACAATTCAACAATTGGTAATGTCAATCCTTATGTGTAAATTCCTTCAGAGGGTTATTCTCCCTTCCATTCTACACCTCCAGATTTAGTTTTTTTATACCACTACCCTTTCGGTGTGTCCACTAAATCGGGGGAAGAGCACTTTATACCTTTTTGCCCTCTCACCTGTCTATATCTCCTGTTTTTCTAAAGTCATACCAAAATATCGGGGTTATATAAAGGTCTCAAGATATAAAGAGATAACCCAAAGAACGCAGTTGACTGGTAAAAATATCTCCGACATTAACCTTGTGAATTGCTGATTATAACCATAAGAGAAACAATCTCTTAAAAGATAACTTTGCTGTTTTTTTAAATTTGTAGATAAATATAGCTAATTTAGGAAAAATCATAGCCACTGGTTGAAGATTTGATATTTTCACTGCGTAATACCCTCTTTTCATTAGGTATAAGATTTTTATTAAAGGGAAGACTATTTTGTTTAAAAAAGAGTTTTTTGAAATTTTTAAAAATACATTATACATGAATCGCGATGGACGATAAAAAGCCAAAAGATATACCATAAAGCCCATTTGTTTATCTATTATAACTTTATACGAATATTCAATAGGTAAAAAAGTTAAATCCGAATGATTTTGGGCAAATTCATGAAGCTCAGTTCCAGGAATAGTTCTTAAACTATAAATGTATAACATGAATGGTCTTTTGAGATTATAAAGCAAAGAAAGTGTTTCATCTTTGTCTTTTTTATCTTCAATAGGATTATCTAAAATTATATCATAAAAAGGAGGATTAATTTTGGGGACAAAAGAAGAAAGTATATCGGCTGCTTTCATAATCTGGTTCACAGGTGTATTACGTCGATAAAAGGATAATATTCTCTGGCTACCCGATTGTATACCCATTCTAACTTCTTTTAGCCCTGCATTTACTAATATGTCAATTTTATCACGATCTACTGTAGAAGGGTGCAGTCCCGGAAGGAATAAAGTCAAACCTATTTTTTCTTTATACAACGATGCAAATTGCTCTAAAATATCTTTTTTAAGCATAAGGATGTTATCGTCAGCAAATGAAATATAAGTAATATAATCATGGAATTTTAATATATAAATCAACTCTTCCATTATAAATTCAGGTAAAGCATATCGAAGATTTGCGTAACCTTTATGGTTTTTAATAAATTTACTATTCGAACAATAAGTACAATGAAATGGACATCCTAAAACCCACAGCGTTACATAGCTTGAGCCTTGTTGAGAAATATAGATTTCCTTTGTCATATCTGTAATATTGTCATGAGTAACATAACGTATATTAAAACCATAATCCTGGAAAGGCATAGAAGATAGCTCCTGATTTTGCAATAAGGGGAATAATTCGTTTTTTATTATATGGTCTGATTTTTTAATCCAGAAGCCTTTACAATTATCAACAGATTCATTGTTGCTATATTTTTCAAGAAAAAGAAGAAACGATTTTTCACCTTCTCCTATACAAACTGCATCTGCAAATTTAATAGCATCTTCAGGGAAAACAGTTGCATGAATCCCCCCCCAAACGATAACTATTTTTTTATTTTCTGCTCGGATCATAGTAATAGTCTTTTTAATATAATTAGCAAATCTGCTCATACCAGAGAATCCTATAATATTGGCATCTATTATTTCATCCATGAATTTACGATTAATAAAGACATCGTTATTTTTTGAAGTCGGATCAGATTGAAATATATCCTTTACTTGGGCAAAAGACCCTGAAACGTCATACATATAAGTAGTTACATGATTGTATTTTTCTTTTACTAAAGAACTTATACGTCTAAAACCAACATTTACAATTCCATCATCAAATGCCACTAATTTAATCTTCATATGTCCCCCTATACAATTTTTCTAAAACTCCGGAAGCTTTTAATTATAATATTATTACCCCTTTTAAAGACCTGAAAGTCCCCCCCTCAACATATATTCCACCCCAAAAGGAGATGCATACCTCCGATGGATCATCCATAGGAGGAGATTTAACTACAGTAAACATGCTAACTGCTATAAAAATATAAGCAAAAAAGAATTAACGGAGGCTAATACATAAAACAGGACATTTATACTAGCTCACTAAATCGGGGGAAGAGCACTACCTCTTGCCACTTCTGTGACTAAAAAATTACCAAGTAGTATTATAAGTATAATAACCCATCCTGCTGCCGACACCCCCATCGCTGGAATTAAATAGGGCACCTGGTATTTGAACTCGACCTTATGTTGTCCTTCTGGAACAGAAACAAATCTTGTTCCCATATATCCTCGGTAGATTTTAGTTTCTTTTTCATCTATAAATGCTCTCCAACCAGGACTGTATAAATCTAACAGGGCCAAATAAGCATTCCGGTTAGTATCTACCTGAAACACAATATGCTCCGGATCGTCTCTTTCAAATTCTAAAGTATATTTTAAAGGCAAGATGGATTGCGAAGTGGCTAAACCAAAATTTTTATCTGATGTGGTAATCTGATGCATAACGGATCCGCCTTTTGCCAAAACATCTTTCAGATAACCATATTCCTCCACTTGTCGATTCAACTTTACCACCTTTGTGCTTAAAAATGCCCGTGGAGTATTGCTTCCTTCTTCTGCCATCAGCTCTTTGTAGAGTGGTTTATCATTAATCGCATGCGGAAGTAAAAGGGTCATGGTTCCAAAATCTAAATGCCTCGTAGACATTTCGCCCACACTCTCTTTCCATTTGTAGGCAAAATAAGCGAGAACCATTGGGTTTACTTCATAATGGAGATTAATAACCTGCTTATCATCATGCCTAAATATATCCCTCATTATTTTTGGAATTTCACTTGCATAAACAGGTGCAGTATTAATGGTTTGAGAATAGGCAGGTAGGAACTTAAAATACATGGGCCCCCAACTATGAACATTGTCACTTACGTATACACGCTTCCATGGATTATTTTGTTTACCTGCCTCTTTTGCCTTATCTGCATTTTGAAAGGCATCTTTAAGCCACTGATTTTTCCCCTTATTAGATTCAAAAGGGTAAAGCACAGTTTCAGAAAAAGGAAATAATTCAGATGCTTTATATGCCTGCTTTTCATCAATAATAATTTCTTGGCCTGGTATAAGTATGGTTTTGATGCTCATAAATACAATTACATATATTATTGGATTTATCAGCAGTTTTATATCCCTGCTAACATTAACTTTGAAAAATAACTTCTTAAAAATATACAATATACCATCTGTAAAATAAACAAGAGATTCTAATAAAAGAAGAACTTGAAAAGGAATTTCTGCCAAAGATGCCCTGCCAGGCAGCCACGGATAGCCAAAGACATCATATAAAAAGACACTGATGGTTTCTGCAATAAAATGGAAAATGACCAGAGTAATAAGCATCCAATATTTTTTTTTATACCACAAACTTATGGCGCCCAAAACAATAAAACTTGCTATGACTGGCGGCCAAAAATAAGTAAATACATTATTACCAATTGCCCAATATTGCCATGAATATTCCGCAATATAAAAAGCGGCAAACATAGCCGAAAGCAGAGAAAAAAACCGGACACCGGTTGCGCTATTTTCTCTAACAAAAAATAATGCCAAGCACAATAAAAGTGCAATAATGCCATGGTAAGAGAACAAAATATCAACCCTTTTTTCATTCAGCATGTGCAAGTCCATCAGCAACGCCCCAAAATGAGGGAATAAATGCGAGTTGAGGTTATATAAATACTGATGCAGACTGTTTACAGCCAAAATCTCAACTGCAATAACGATAAACGCTGTTCTTATGTTGAAAATGTAGTTTGATTTACGCAGATATTTTATAACAGCAACTATGCCTAAATTTAACAAGGTAAGAAGTAGAAATTTTTGCAGGATTATGCTTAAAAAAATCCATCGCCATAGTTCAATATCCACTACATTTGACAATTTAAAAGCAATATTAACCCTATCTGTATTTAATGCCGAGACAAGCAAGAAAGGAAATTGCCAGCCTATCAATACAAGCACAATTATCAATGCTGATGTCCCCGCCAGAAAAAACTGCCGCATTTTTTGCCAGTCTCTCCATGATGTTATCAAAATTGAAAAAATCATTACTAAAACAAACGCTGCTGCGTAAATCATCTTTTCAAGGCGCAATCCCAGAAGTGAAAATGAAAATAAAATTATGAAAAGGATCCATTGCCTTATGGAGTAAACATTTTTTTCTACTGCCTTGATAAAAACAACAATAGATAACGGATAGAAGAAGAAAAAGGCAGCAAAATAAATAAACGATATCCAATACTTATAACTGCTGGCCACAAGAATTAAGGACAAAGGCACTAAAGAATAATACCGCCCATAACCAAGCATCCTTCCAAACATGTAGATGATTAATATTCCCAAGAAAGTGCTTACAATTTGAAAATTATTATACAACTTTAAAGTGGGTTCTAACAAAACAAAGAGGGGAGAAAATAATACGGATATTGGGATGTAATTATATTGGACTGCTATTCTGCCAAACAAAGAGAAAGGGTTCCATTGGGCAAGCGCCCCTTCATGCAACCGGTGATAAAAATACCACCAGTGGTCAAAGTTTAACGCATAATCCATCATTCTGTGGTCCCGCTCATGAAACCACCATGATAAATATGCTATATAAATAAAAACCATTACGATGGGAATTTCTTTTGTTAATATTTTAACTAAACCTATTTCTCTAAGATGAATGGATTTCATATTGCTCATTACAACTTGTATTTTGACTTTGTATCACTCTGGTTTTTTTATATTTATTAAACACCGCAATTTTACAAATCTTTATCCCTGTTTCTAATAAAGAAACTACTAAATAACATTATTAACATCATAACCCATCCTGCTGCCGACACCACCATTGCTGGAATTAGATAAGGCACACGATATTTGAACTCTACCTTATGTTTTCCTTCGGGAACAGAAACAAATCTCGTTCCAATATATCCTCGGTAGATTTTGGCTTCTTTCCCATCTATAAATGCCTTCCAACCAGGACTGTATAAATCTAACAGTGTCAAATAAGCGCCTTGATTAGTGTTCACATGAAACACAATATGTTCAGGTTCATCCCTTTCAAATTCTAAAGTGTACTTTAAAGGCAAGGTTGATTGCAAAGAGCCTAATTCAAAATTTATATCTGATGTGGTAATCTGATTCATAATATTTCCGTCTTCGGCCAAAACATCCTTTAGATAACGATATTCTTCTATCTGCTGACTCATCTTTATTACATTTGTGCTTAAAAAGGCGCGCGGCGTATTGCTTCCTTCTTCTGCCATTAATTCTTTATATAATGGTTCTTCTTTTGCGTGCGGATAAAGATAGACTACATTGCCGCCGGATCTGTGTTGAGCAAAATAATATGCCTGAACCATCGGAGCTAATTCGTAGTGAATTGCTTCTTTAATTGGCGGTTCCTCTCCTCTGAAAATATCTTTCATTGTTTTTGGAATCTCACTGGCATACACGGGTGCTGTATTAAGGGTTTGAGAATATGCAGGGAGAAATTTATATGCCATCTCCTCAGATGTTATTAATATCTCATCACTCACATATACACGCTTCCAAGGATTATTATGCTTTCCTCTTTGTTTGGCCTTTTCAGCGTTGTCACGGGCCTCATATATCCACTTATTTTTAGTCTTGTTCTGCTCTCCCGGATATAGGAGCGTACTTGAAAAAGGGAATGTATCAAGAGTTCGGTATGCCTTACGTCCATCTATAATTTCTTCATTCCCCGGAATCAACTGGTGCTTGATACTAATAAAAACGAAAATAATCACTATTGTTTTTGCCGTAGAGTTTATCGCCTGCGCAAAATCCAAATCTGGTTTTAACTTTTTAATAATAAACAGAATCCCATCCGACAGATAACTTGTAGATTCCAGAAGCAAAATAACCTGAAAGGGAAGTTCTGCCACTGCTGCTCTGCTCACCAACCATGGGAAACCAAAAACATCCTGTAGCAAGAAACTGCCTGTTTCTGTGATCAGGTGATATATCACCAAGACTATTACTATCCAATATCTTTTCTTATTCCACAAATTTATCGCACCCAACGCAACAAAACTTGCTACAATCGGGTGCCAAAAAAAGTACGGCATATTTAAATAAAGCTGCCACCGCTGCCATGAATATTCTGCGATATAGAACCCTGCAAATAAAACAGATAATAAGCTAAAAAAATCAAGGCGTCTGATATATTTCTTTTTGATAAAAAAAAGCAGTAACACCGCTGTTATAGGAATGATATCATGCCACAATGATAAAATATCCCATTTTAACCATCTATGAAAACTAAAGTAAGGAAGACCTGTAATTTGTTTAATATATTCTTCTGAGAACTTAAAATAATGAAATAAAGAAACCAATAGAAGTTTTAAAAATAAAAACTCAGCAATAATAATCAAAAAACCATGTTTTATATTTATCAAAAGATTTAATTTGTTAGCACGATAATTAATGCCGATAATAATAAGATTAAAGAGCATAAAAATTAGCGGGGCCTGCAGAAGAACACTCAATAGCATCCACCTCCATAAATTCCAACTAATCAACGTTAAGAAATTAATCCCTATAGAAACTCTGTCAAGGCTCAGAGATGAAGTAAGTAAAAAAGGCAACTGCCAACCAATAAGTGCAACTATGAATGCCAAGACTCCTACACCTACTGTCCATGTATGTATCCGTCTTCCATTGAACAATCCTACGCAAAAAAACACAATCATGATAAATGTCAGGCTGTAGATAGTATATTGTAAGTTTATCCCTGTTAGAGAGAAAGCTAACAATAAGACAACCCCGCTCCATTTATATAGATTTTTCTGCGTGAAGTCAGTATCTATCGCTCTTAATAATGCGGCAACTGCTACGGGGAAAGTCATAAAATAATGTATTGGAACAAAACTATAAATATAACACCGATATCCGGAAACCATTAATAATGGCACTGAAAGCAAAGGATAATACCGTCCATATCCCAAAAGTCGTCCCATCGCATAAAGGGCTGCCATCGTCAGCCATGTGCCAATAACATTACAGATATGATAGTTCTCCAAGGTTGGCTCATGAAATAGGAAAAATAACGAAAAAATGGATACGGGCATAAAATTCCACTGAACTGCAATCCTCCCGAATAATGAATAGGGGTTCCATTGGGCAAGCGAACCCTCTCCCAGTCTATGATAAAAATACCACCAGTGATCAAAAACAAGGGTATAATCCAGTACCCTGTGTTCACGCTCATGAGACCACCATGATAAGTATGCCAAATAAATAAAAAAAACAATTATTGGCAATTCCTTTAATGAGCCAATTAAAACTCTGTTTTTCTTAACAACATCATCCACGATAAGTTTTCCTATAATCGTTATTGTATATCATGAGCCTCACCAAAAGATAACCATAGAGCAATAATGCAAATACAGAAAGCCAAAACATCTCTTTAAAATATGGGACACGATAGTTCATTTCTATTTTATTTATTCCAGACTCAATCTTTATCCCCCTCAATATATGGAAGACCTTGTAAACATTCTTCTTTTCTCCGTTTGCATTTAATCCCCAATGCTTATTCCAACTTTCAAATTCTATCAGGATACCCTTTCGTTTCGCGTCAATCTCATAATATCTTCGGCTTCTGTCAATTTGACTCTTTAATAAAGTAAAATCTTTTGTATCCGCATCCAAATAAATAACCTTTTCATAAACTTGCCTTAAAACATCTACATCTCCAGAGTTTATCTTCCCCATTACCATTTCAAAGTCCTGCTCATCTTCTACTGGCAAAATCCCCAATCTTGAATATGTTTTCTTTTTAGTAATCTCATATAAATTTAAATCTAAGTTCAGATAGGAACCAAGCAGTTTATAATTCTCTTTATCAGAAAACCCTTCTAAAGCCTTTGAAAATGCCGAACCGATAATAAGATATTTCACCTGCATTAAATCCCAGAAAAATTCGATGTCCTGACTTCGGAGATATGGAACATCTCTATTATCAACCAAATAGACATCGTGATATGGAATTTCCCCAATTGATGCTTTAAACCCAGCATGAACATGTTTTGTAAATACCGCATGCGTGAGAATATTTTTTATCTCCTTACTGTCTGGAACAGTTTTCCCCAATATCGTATAATCAAAAAAATCCTTGTAATCCTTTGATATGCTTGACTCATATATTGCGGCATCACGAATTTTGTGGTCTTGCAGATAGCCGGACAGGTAGACAAAGACAGCTTCTGGTGCAAAAATTCTATAAAAATGTTTCGCTGTTTTATCTAAATCCAATAATTGTCCGTTGAGAATTGGAATTTCTTCCCGGCTCTTTAAGACCCCAACCTCTCTTGCAGTATTGGTCAAATGAATTTGATTTGGGAATACTACCTTGTTGGTTTGTCCATTATAAAACTTATTGAACGAATCATGGACCATAACAATAGTAAAAACAAGCAGCATAATAAGGCAAACCGACTTGGCAGCCATAACATTATCATGTTTTAAGGATTTTCTTTTTAATATAGCGCCATAAAAATCAGTCATTAAATTCTTTAGGCCAAACATAAACAGAAATGCAAATAAGGCGCTGAATGAAACACCATCTCGTGTAGGATACCAAACTATTCCTGCAAAACGCATCAATGGGATTGTAAAATGAGACCGTATCAGGTATAAAACAATTAAAGATATTATCATTATTTTAACTATCTTATTTTTCCGATAACTTTGCATGGAAAACAGTATGCACAAAACAAATATTGTTCGAGTAATTACGCTTAATTCCATAAAAAGACCATGGTCCATTCCTGCAATATTGCCTGGAGAATAAAAATAGTGTGATAGGAGAGAAACATATACTGCAAAAATAACAAAGCTATAGACACTTACTTGCGCAGGCAAACTATAACGGCTAAAAATAAGTTGGGATAAAATTACATATAGCAGTAAAGCAACTCTAAAATCATTTGAATTTAAAATAGGAATATAATCAGAGACGATATTGGAGGTCGATGTAATTTGTATTCCTGCTATTATAATATAAGACAGCAACCCTGTTGCTATAATCGTTATTATAGCCGTTATTATCTTTGGTATCTGGACAGATTTTCGTATAAAGGACAGTGGAATTAAAACCAATCCTATCCAAAAATAGGATGAAGATTTAAAAGATCCCCAAAGCTGCTGCCAGACGATAGATTCAAATGGGCTGACTATCAATCCTTCTTTAATCTTGTTGGATGCCTTTATTACATCATAAACAAAATAATACTGATATAAGACCGCCGCTATTGGAAGAATAAACAATATAAAGTATAATACGACAAACTTCTTTAAATTCTTTAACTTCAACGGCTCTAAATCTATTACATACACCCCAATCCAGTAAATAATAGAAAGCATCATCAAATGCTGATACACATAAGTTATATGGCCGCCAGTTAGCCAAAAGATATAAACCGCATTAAATATTAATATGGTCTTCCATTGCCTATCTTTTATTATTTGAAACAACAAGACTATAAGAAGTGGGTAAACAAGAATAAGATTACCTATTGTATCAGCTACTAACCACTTTGATACAAAGTTTATACTGAAGTAAACAAGTGCCCCTATCAAGGAAGTGAGATAACCGAATTTAAGGATTTTGCCTGCATAAACAAAACTTGCCAGTAAAATGGCAAGGTTTACAAACTTCATAAAATAGTATGTAAAATCATTGGCGCCGAACAGCATATAAAACAGTGTATTTTGAGTAATGGGGTAATGGCCAAAATACATGGCAGGATGCCCGCCGCCGACATATTCATTCCATACAGGCAGCTCCAAATGCTTTAGCGTATCTATGAAGTTCGCTATGAAAGACTTGTAAATTTCATACTCTCCCAAAGGATAAATATATTCACCTGTCAGCAATGGATATGTCAGGTATAGGGCGATAGATATTATTAGTAATATAGGGAGAGCGTATTTTAATATATTCTTGGAGTTATTATAAATTGCCATGTATGAATTTGCTTCTGAGTTCAATATGTCTCAGTCAGAACTAACTTCTCTACATTGCCGTCAATTTGCAGGTGTTTTTAAAATAATGTGTATATAAATGGGGCAATAGCGGACCCTTCTGTTAAGAATAACAGAGCGCCTATTAGGAGCAATATTAATATGATAGGAATTAGCCAGAATTTTTTCCTTATCTTGATATATTCCCAAAATTCTTTTAAAAAATACATAGCGCCCTCCCTTTATTTAAAACATTCTTTTCATATCCTCAACAGTATTGTTTGAAGCCCTCTTTATCCAGTAGGAACCTTTGGCAGTTTTATATGCAAACTTCGAACCCTTGCTAAATATTCTTCTGATAAGTCCAATGGGAGTAACCACACAATAAAATATTATAGATAGTATTAAAAATGAGTTTATCCTACCAAGAATCGCTCCTAATCTCATCCATACTTTGTAAATTGGCACCAAAAAACCGGGTACTATCAAAGCCAATAAAAAAAAAATTGAAGCTGGAATTATCAAAGACAGGTTTATGCCTTTATCTTTGAAGGCCGAAAGTAATCCCAGAATTATAAAAATAGAACCCACTATGAATCCAAACTTTCTTGCTTCAACCTTTTCAATCAAGTTCAAACTCTTTCCTCCAATCTTTATCAGTTTCTAACTGCCTCTGGTCTTTTTTATCCAAAATAAAATCCTCCAGCACCAGATATTCAATCTCCGTACGCATAAAACACCTGTATGCATCCTCTGGCGAACAAACAATTGGTTCCCCTCTGACATTAAATGAAGTATTGACTATAATTGCACAGCCTGTTTTTTCTTCAAATTTTTTTATCAATTTATAATATCTTGGATTAGAATCTTTATGCACCGTCTGAATCCTCGCAGAATAATCAATATGCGTTACAGCAGGTATGTCAGAACGAGGAATATTAAGAAGTTCTATTCCCCAAAAGTTTCTTTTCTCGTCAGATATATCAATACATCTTCCCCTTTTGACTGGCGCTACAAGCAACATATAAGGGCTATCATAATTTAAATCAAAATAATCAGTTATCCTTTCTCTTAATACTGAAGGAGCAAATGGCCTAAATGATTCACGATATTTTATCTTAAGATTCATGATAGATTGCATCATCTTATTACGGGCATCCCCAATAATACTCCTTGCCCCTAATGCCCTTGGCCCAAATTCCATTCTCCCGTGAAACCATCCAATAACCTTTCCCTCTGATAGCAAATTAGCAACCCTTTCCATAAGATTCTCCTCGTCTAATCTTACAAAGGGAATATCATTCTTACGCAAAAAACTTTCTATATATTCATTGGAGTAAGATGGTCCCAGATATGTACCTTTCATTGAATCCTCATTCCCATCCGTGTCTCTTGCATTACCAAGATACTGATGCCATACAGAAAGGGCTGCTCCTATTGATCCCCCTGCGTCACCTGCACAAGGCTGAACCCATATATTTTTAAAGATTTTTTCCTTAAATACCTTTCCATTTGCAACACAGTTAAGGGCAACTCCACCTGCAAGGCAGAGATTCCCCTCCCCTGTTTCCCTTTTTAAAAACTTAGCCATCCTGAGAACTACTTCTTCAGTTACGTCTTGTATGGATCTCGCTAAATCCATATCCTTCTGGGTAAGTTTTGTTTCAGGTTTTCGTGGAGGACCTCCAAAAAGTTTATTAAACTTATCATTTGTCATTGTAAGTCCAGTGCAGTAATCAAAATATTCCATGTTTAAGGTAAATGAACCGTCTTCCTTTAAGTCTATAAGATTTTCGTATATTAGTTTAGTATATTTAGGCTCACCATAAGGCGCTAATCCCATAGCCTTATATTCTCCGGAATTAACCTTGAAACCTAAATAGTAAGTAAAGGCAGAATATAAAAGACCCAATGAATGTGGAAAGTGAATTTCGTAGAGAATATCCATAGCGTTATCCCTGCCAATTCCTGCAGATGTTGTAGCCCATTCGCCAACACCATCTATCGTTAATATTGCAGCGCTTTTAAACGGCGAAGGGTAAAAAGCTGATGCCGCATGGGATTGATGATGCTCTGGGTACAGAAGCCTCTGCACCCAATCAATTTTATTCTTTCCAGTCAACCCAAATAATTCATTGAGCTCTTTCTTTAACATCTTGGGGAGAAAAAGTTTTTCTTTAATCCATAAAGGCATAGACATTGAAAAAGACTTAATCCCTTTAGGCGCATAATTTAAATATGTTTCAAGGATTCTTTCAAATTTTAATAATGGTTTGTCATAGAAAGCGACATAATCTATTTCCCTGGGGTCAATACTGCCTTCCTTAACACAATAGGCAATCGCATTCGCCGGGAAGTGCGAATCATGTTTTTTCCTGGTAAATCTTTCCTCCTGAGCAGCAGCTATTATCACCCCATCCCTCACTAAGCAAGCTGCACTGTCATGATAGTATGCTGATATCCCCAAGATGTTCATTGATGCCATTCCTTTTTGACTATATCAACCAAAGAGTGCGCAACAAATTTAGTCCTGTTCCTCTTTAAATGTTTTTTCCATTGCCCAGCGCTTAAAAATTTCAGAAATCCCTGCCGGTGCTCTTGCCCAGCCTAACGCATCAATACCCACATTATCTCTTAAATTTGGTTCGGAACCCTTTTCCAGCAAAAACTTTATAATTTCCGGCCTAGGCTTCCGAGAAGCGGCTGCAAAAAACAGGGCAGTCCATCCTCCTACGGTTTTTTTGTGGATGTCTGCCTTATTTTCAACTAAAAGTTTTACTATCTCAAAATGGCCATACCATGCAGCCTGCATAAGAGCAGTTGTGTCAAAAACCATTTCTGCGTTGATATCAGATTTATGGTCTAATAGAAGTTTTACAACCTTATATTTACCGCTTGCTGCGGCCTTTATTAAAGCGGTATAGCCTAATCCGTCTCTTACATCAACTGGGACCTCATTTTGTAGAATTCTCAATACTTTTTGGCTATTGCCCTGCTGGACCGCTTCAAATAATAGTTGCTGCGGAGTTTTGTATAACAAGACCTTGTAACACAGCACTGCCAAAACAATTAATAAAATTTTAACCCTTAGTGACATGCAAGAATCTCCAATTCTTCAAATTAAGAAATAGCATCTCAACCGATATTAATATTATAGCTATAAACCCTATCTCAGCAGTTTTTGAGTAATATGTTCCTGCTGCAAAAATTCCTTGGGAAAGCGCCAAAAGACAGCCTATTGATAAAGCCAAAAGCATAAAAAAATTATCATTAAACCTGGCCTTTAAAGAAATAAAAATCAAAATCACCATCCCAAATAAAATCTTAAGATAGTTTCCGAAAATCGTTATTTTGCAGAAGTTTGAAGAATTTAGGATGTTTAAAAGCATAGCATAGTAAATATCCAGTATTTCTCTAGGCTTATCAAACAGCATTTTGATATAAAGGGTCCTTAAAATCTTAAAATGTTCATTGCTATAGTGAACAACATTGGGGTCAATATTTTTTTCCATGTTAATCATTGTAGAATCAATCCTAGTCAAACCCCAAGGATTCTGCAAGCTTCCCAAATCCATCACAAGCGAGTAAGAGAATCCGTGTCTGGCTATGACTTTTCCTTTTGGGACATTCCATATCATGTTTCTCAAAGTCAGCAAGGCTGAAGGCGCAAGCGTAATGCTTAAGAGCATCAGTGAAACATATATATATTTTAAAGATTTAGACTTAAAATTAGATTTTTCTTTTATAAAATATATGAACATAACAAAAAAAGAAGTGATTATTCCTATGTATCCGAATGGTTCCCGCATAAGCAAAGACATCATAAAGATTAGAACAGAAACGAGCAAATAAATAAACCTATTTGATGAATGATTTTTTTTGTTAAAGGACATACATAAATATATAATACCGCCCAAAGTAAGGCAAAATATCCCCCAAAAAGTGGAATAGTAATCGGCTGATAATTCCTGTTCCTGCATAAAATAGTGAGTCCCTGCAACAATAATAGGCAATGCAGACCATTTTAATTTTGCCATTATAAGAGCAACCGCTAAAAATAAAAGACCAAACCAGTTTATCCATATGTTTACTTTTACAAGATCTTCTTTGCTAAGAGGCGAATCTTTCAGGCGCAAAAAGGTAATTATATTGGCTAACAACGGATACCCTAAATCGCCGGCGCCTATATCTTCTATAGGCATTAACTTTTCATTTGAATAACATATAGTTAAAAAAATGCCTGTATTATGAGTGCATATTGATGGCATTACAAAAATAGAATTCGCTATGTTTCCTGGATCCTTGTCAGCTATCGGTTTAATCCATCTGTAAGCATAGAAACCTTTATATACAGAAAATACCAGCACTGCCAAAAACAAAATAGTATAAATTATTGGCGGTGTTTTAAATCTGTCGCTCATATACTTACTCCAAATTCAAAGTCAGTACCTCCAGCAAAGATGGAGGCTTGGCATTTGCTGTCCCCTCAAAAGGGACTATTCGCAAACGGTAAAAATCACCCTCCCCTCAATCCCCTCCCATCAAGGGATGGGAAGCTCTTTGGAATACCCTCTCCCCTTGTGGGAGAGGCTAATAAACCTGCCCCTGCATGTCTTAAGCAGGGGGTGAGGGGTGAAAGTGTTTTCAGAAGAAAAAAACATACTCCCGAAACTGTCAAACTCTGGGAGTCCCCCAGCAGAGATGGAGGTTTACTTATGATCATTAATTAATATATTGTCCTTAAGTTAAAATATCCAGCTATGGATTCAATCATTGGTTTCAATTCCTCCTCACCTCCTCCTTTCAAGTTTGAAAAACCAACTTTAATTTCTTTAATCCTGATTTCAGAACATTCATTCAGATTTATTACCATGTCAATCAAAAAAGATTGTATCGCATCAGGATTAGATTTTTCATATGTGCCTTTTATATCAATAAAAGCCTTATCATTATCACCTATTAATACAGCTTCAAATTTATTCATAAGAATGATAGATTTTATGAAACCTTTAAATGGCTTGACCCATATGTATGTATGGATTGCACCCCTCTCATTGGACAAACTATGTTAGAGTAACAGACAGGATCACTTTAACCCCATATTGGGAGAAAGGAGCTTGTCATGAAACAAAGGAGATTCAGCAACGAGTTCAAGCGCCAAGTAGTAGAAGAACTGTTAAGCGGCATCAGCTCCTCAGCCCAGCTTTGCCGCAGACATAACATCTCTTCCGGCCTTTTATACTACTGGAAGAAACAGTATACAAAAGGCGGCTTTGGCAACGAACCCACCCAGGAAGCTGCTCAGGCAGAAAGGATCTGCCAGTTGGAACAAATGGTAGGAAAGCTTGCCCTGGAAAATGAGTTTTTAAAAAAAGCCTTACAGAACAGCCTCAAACTGTCCGACAGAAGAGAGAGTTCATTGCCGACCATACGCACCTCAGCATCAAAAGGAGGTGCGAACTGATGAACCTCTCAAGAAGCACCTATTACCACAAATCAAAGAGCGAAAATATCTCCGATGCCGCCCTAACCTCGCTCATAGAAGAGATAGTCGAGGAATTCAGCGGCTACGGCTACCGTAGGGTTACATTAGAGCTGGGCCGCCGTGGTATCCACGTAAATCACAAGAAGGTCCTTCGCATCATGCAGGAACGCGGACTTCTATGTAAGCCAAAACGCCGTTATGTAAGGACCACTGACAGCAACCACAGCTTTCATATATATCCAAACCTCCTTGAAGAATGTACAGTAACTGACATAAACCAGGTCTGGGTGGCGGATATCACATACATCCGCATCATCTATGGCTTCGTATACCTGGCGGTCGTTCTGGACCTCTATTCCAGAAAGGTCATAGGTTACGCCGTATCCAAAAACGTAGACACGGGCTTAACCATCAACGCATTACATATGACAATTAATAACCGTAATCCACCCCAAGGAGTTATCCATCACTCAGACCGAGGAGTTCAATATGCCTCCCATGAATACGTGAATTTCTTGCAGCAATACGGCCTTCGTATAAGCATGTCCCGCAAAGGGAACCCATATGATAATGCAACGGCCGAGAGTTTTATGAAAACCTTAAAAACTGAGGAAGTCTACCTCTGGGAATACCGGACACTGGCTGATGTAGAGAAGAGACTTCCATATTTTATTGAGCATGTGTATAATCGAAAACGCTTGCACTCATCCATTGGTTACATGCCACCGGATGAGTTTGAAACGCTGTTACTTGAAAAATCAAAACCGTCAAAACCCTGTCTGGCTGCTCTAACCTGATCTGTCCAAGCCAAGGGGTTCAGTCCAGTATAACACAATAACTATACAAAGAATCATCCCTATATACAGAAAAATCCTTTTATCGGGAGCAAGGATAAAAAATATTCCTGGCGATAACGCAATGGAAAGATTATCTAAAAAGGCTTCATAATTCTTGTTATATCTTTTGGCTATCCATTTTATTAATTTAATAATTCCAAAAGCCAGAAGCATTCCAATAGAAAAACTTAGCAAAAACCTTATTCCAATATGCCCAAACTGATTATGCCGCTTTATCCAGTTAATATGGGTATAAAGAAGCAAAGATATGATAAAAATATGAATACCCGTTTTCTCGGCAAGTTGTTTTATTGGTCCCCCTATAAATTGTTTTATCCGGTCCATTCTTCATTCCTCCCTTTCAATGATTTTTAAACTGATAGACTTCACTTATGCCATTCCTTTTTGACTATATCAAACAAAGAGTGCGCAACAACTTCTGTTCCTTCCTTTTTTAAATGTGCCTGGTCAATAAAAAAACCTTTCTTGTATGCGTTTTTATTTATTTCGTTGAGGTTATATGTCCTTATCCCGTAAGCCTCAAGTTTATTTGCCTCTTCCAGAAGATTATCAACGCATCTTGTTTGAAAATCGTATGAAGCAAAATTAAAAGCTTTCCAATTTGTTTCCTTACCAGTTATATACATCATAGGCTGAATTACAGATAAAAAGTGTGCACTAACAGTTTTGGATACCGTATATGCATTAAGAACAGGATCTGTATATACCAGCGGTAAAACCTTCTTGATTACCTTCGGAATGTCAGGATTATCATAATCATATGATTGTAAAAAGCCCAAAGCAGTAATCTTAGGAAATAGACCCCGTAACTTCTCTTTATATTTTCCTTTTATACTCGGTAATGCCGTAGTCTCATGACCTTCGTTCTGGAGTCTCTTCTGTAATTTCTCCACCCTTTGCACCTTGAGATTAAAAAGAAATCTTACAGAAGGTGAATAAATTAGATAAGGATGCTCTATCAGAAAAGCAGCTCTTTTGGCAAGCTCACGCCTCTCATCAAAAATCCTTACTATCAGAGTGGATGGAATCTGCAATGATGCATAAAGATTTATTACAGGAAACTGTACAGGTTCATTGTTCGTCAACATCGCCCCATGGGCGCACTCGTTAAATCCACCAAAAAATATAACCCCGTCCAGAAGGTTCTTGTAATAAAGATATATCTGTGCTGCCTGATACAACGTATGACTGCCAATCCCCATATTTAAAACCCGATACTCCCTGCATTTGCTGTTCCTTAAGTTATCATTAAGCATCTTCTCAAGATGGTAGGATATGCGTTCCTCTCTTTTTTCCACTCCCCAACTCATGGCTGCTGAGCCGCCCATGATTCCATAAACACATAGCCCCTCTCTCCTCTCGATCGGAAACTCCTCATCTATAAAGCCTTCAGAGTTGCTCTGCATATAGACAGGGGTATTTGTCACACCATTGATTTGAGAAACACGGCTGCTGGGCGTATACACATAGCCGAAATACGGATGAGGTATATAGACTGGGTTGGTCGCTTTAGTTTCATCCAATACAATTTTAGATATCGAAACTATCTCATCCCTTAAGGTTAATTTTATCCTGCCGGTCTTGGAAAATAAATACACCGTTGTCTCAATACCCAACAACAGTACAAACAGCATTGCAAGGAGGTAAAGAAACCTAAAAAACCATATTTTCCCTATATTGTTACTGATTTTCATTTGTGTATGTTATATCCCATTTCAATAACATTTTAACCAACTAAATCGGGGGAAGTCCATTTTTTTTATTCTATTAACAGCATACTTTTGCATCATCATTGTGAAGCACCATAAGTAGTAAAATACTATTGAAATTATAATAAAAATCATTATGGTTAGTGTAAAAGCGGGGTCCATAATTGTAGAATAATGAGGATACGCAAATAGGAGCATAATAAAAGCGCTCAAAAACATAGAAAACACAATAAAAAAGTTTTCATACCAGTTGTTAGAATAAGAACTCTTTGCCAAGAAAAAACCAGTTATTACCATAGTTATTAAAAACCATCTCATATTAAACTGCGGGATAAAATTATTATACATTGGGTGAACAGGGCTGATATAACCTCCAATATCATTACATCCATCTAAATAAACTGGATTCGGACATCCGTTTAAATAAACTGTAGGAAAAAGTATAATCTTATAATAAAAACTTGAAATAAAAAACCATGTATCATGTTTCAAGATTCTAATAACTTCTTTTTTAAGAATCTCTCCATAGGAAGGGGAAAAAAATAGTATAAATTCTGCTTCCTCAGGCTTTATACCAACTACCAACTCAGAGTATAATCTATCATAGTCAAAGGTTTTCCCCATTTTTTCTTCTACAAACTTATAAGCAACTGCATCACTAAATCTACAGTTCTTATACTTTATGCAGGCGTCCGGATGCGCAACCAAACTTACATAAATCATGTGCCAGAATGGATAGCCTGATTTGATATTTGAATAATCAGGATAAAGCTTTATCTGTTTATATATATTAATGCCGATAAAGCAGACTAAAAGAATGGCAAGCGGCCAAACACTTATTTTCTGAATAAAAGATTTATTTACTTCGGATTTTATAATATGCCTGATAAACATATAAAGAGGCATTGCTATAAAAAGAAAAATAAACGAATAAATTGCTACATTCCTAACATGGATTATAAAAACCAGTATAAGCGCCTGAATTAGAGCTCCAATAAATTTCCACTTGGTTAAATAATGCTTATCAGCAAAGAGGATAGCAATATACAACGCCGGCATAATTGCAAGGTAGGGCCAGAAACGATGACACACCATGGTCATTGCTACAACTGCCGGCGCATTTATTATTACAATAAATGTCGCAATAATAACCAGACTAAGATAAAGATATTTAGGTTTATGAGAAAAGGTTATAATAAACATTAAAATTGATACTGTTAAAAGCATCATATATAGATAAAATACGCTTTTTGCATTGGAACCAAATACAAAAAAAGCCGCTGTTACAAAATCAGACCATGTGGGCAGATTGGGCATATAATGAAGTCCTTCAGATGCAACATCTGTTAAATTCAAAGACATATTAATTCCTTCATTTACCTGTGAAACTAAAATGCCTGTATCACCGCCACCCTGCATTTGTAATAATGGATTTAACACCTTACGATACCCTACATATCCATTATCAAGTCCGTAGTTAATCTTGGATATGGCTATACTTATAGCTTGCGATGTAACATAATGCGACTGAATACGGTCATCTGAGGAGGGATAAAATTGCCATAGAAGAATGGACAATAAAATTAAGTTCATTACTATAAGGATACTGCATTTTTTAGAATGTGAAAAATTCATTGGAATTAATTTCCTTTATGCTTTCAACTTTTTTGGGAACCCCAATAGTATTTTCCAGATATCAAAAATTCTTGAACCATACAGCAATAAACGCCCATTTAGGTAATAAATGTTATCCCTTTCTCTGACTTGACCAAGGTCTATAAGACGTTTTAATCGCTCTTTTAGCATATGAGACTTGCTATACTGTATTTTAATTGCATCTACAGATAGTTTTTTAGAGATCAATATCATCAACATGATATGCATGTGCAGGGATACCTCGCTGATTGCAAATGTTGCAAAATACATATAAGCGAATCCGGTCAGCGTTAAAAAGACAAAGGCAAGGCAGGCTGAAGCCTCTAATGGAGTTTCCCATAATTTAGCGCCCAATAAAGATATGGCATAAATAATAATTATTATACTGCCGATGATGAGTGAAAAAAAAGTTCCGACGAGGGGGGTAAGACTTATATTGGCAAATCTAAATATCCAACTGATAATTATATGTATGACAAAGAATAATGGGGCGGCAAGCGCAAGGGCTATTGTTAACTTCAAAATCTCAAGTAAACTCTCTTCAGCCATTTTATCCCCTGCCTATTCCAGGCAACCCAAGCATACGACGGTATATATAAAAACTTCTTGCTATAAAAATCCCTTTCGGTGTTAAAATATACGAACCACCTTCTTCCTTAATCATTCCGCTACTCATAAGGTGATTAACCCTCATGCCTACAGTATTGGCTTCGGAAAGCACCGGTAAGTTCATCTCTTCCATAGAAAGTCCACGATCATTTTGTTCAGCCAATAATTTAATGATTTCCAATGATGGGCTAAAAAAAATAATTCCCGGGTACATATGTATGTACATAGCTGAAAGGGCGAGGTGCATGACAAGCGAGCTTCCAATTGTGAGATAAAGGGCTTTATTAATATCTATATCTATTAATCCACTAAAAACCAATATATGTAAACTTATAAAAAGACCTATAGGGGTAAATATAAAAATAACAGGGAGCCAGATTGGATATGCCTTTGGAGAAAAAATACGCCAGATTATAATATGTACTATCTGGCTAACCAGAAATTGAACCAAGCCGTAAATAAGAATTTGTATTATCATCCACGAATTATTTTCTTGCTATTATAAAACAGATACCGCCGCTAAAATTGCTCATAGACCAATCAATCGCCAGATAGAATGGCATAAGATACCGTAAAACGCCAAAGATGCCAGCATATGGCGGCGTGCCATAAGTCAAAAACTCCTTGCCTATAATCATGTTGTTTTCTTCAATGGTGTTATTAAACAAGTGCTTAACGCGCCCATAAAACAGGGGTCTTACCAGTTCCTGAAGTATTGACGACTGAATTAATTTTACCTCACTAAAACCAGAAAACAACTCACGAAGTTCCTTTAAAGAGTAGCGTCTGTAATGTCCTGCAGCATGGTCCCATTTGTTATGAAGCCATTTATGAAGAACTGTTGAACAAGCAAGTATCCCTCCTTCTTCAAGCAGTTCATACGCATGGCCAATGAATACCCTGTCATTGTTTAAATGTTCTATTACTCCATTTGCAATAACGTAGTCCCATTTGCGATTTAAGGACTTTATCTGTTTGGGATCCATGACATCCATGTTAATTAGATGCAGTGAATGCTCCGGAAGCATTTTTTTGTTATAATCCAGCATATCCTGATTGTAATCAATCAGTGTTCCTGTAGTGTATTCATCTGGCTTCAGATATCTAAATATAGTATCTGCCCCTGGACCAAGTTCAAGTAGATTTTTGAAATCGTACTTGCGCTTCACACTTACCTCAATAAGGTGTTCCACATATCTATACAAAGAAACAGGCTCTTTCGGCAAAATAAGTTCTCTTTCGCAGTTAAATAAATCTCTTAGGGTTATATTGATTTTGGAGTGCATGTCCACCTGCTTATTACCTTTCACAGCTATTTGATTTCCTTTATTTATTTATATGCATTAAATATCAATAGCCCTATCAGGTCTGCCAAGCATTCTATTGCCTTCAATACGAATGGCTTTTATGAGCATTTTTAGTCTTATGCTCCAACTACCCTTAAAAGGGTAAATATACCTTGACATAAGATAGCCTTTGACTAAGACATTAATAAGTGAATACATTGCCTTAGGCCTTGTATGCTGAGCTATGAATAACAAAAATCGCCTCAGAAATGAAAGTTTTATTATTGCAGGATACAGTGTAGCCAAGTTCCACTGAATATCTTTTTCTTTTTCGGTAAATCCCTTTAAAAGAGACCTTTGTAATATGGAACCACATTTATTTGCAGCACTTTCTTCCAATAATCCATTGTCATGGCAAAACCGCCAGATGCTGGTTTTTGGAAAAGGAGTAAGTATACTCGCCATTGCAAAATCGACCTTGCTTTCTACATGTAGCTTTACACCAAGTAATTCATCCTCAAAGGTGCTTGTTGGCACACCAATTATACAACTCGAAAACACATTTAATCCCACGGACTTTGCCATGTGTATCTTATTGAGTATTTCGTTATTGGTCAGCCTCATGCGACGTTCTAATATTTGTTCTCTAATTCGCTGACTTCCTGCATCTATCGGAGCTGTTATGGATACGCAATTAGCCTCTTTTAAAAGCATAAGAGACTCCCTATTGATTGTATCCAGCCTCTGAAGACAGTTAAAAGGCAGCCCTACCTCTTTTTTATATAGTTTGGTAAACTTTTCTAACCATATCTTGTTGACGCCAAAGAGGTCATCCTCAAATTTTATAATTTTAAGCGGATACTTTGACCTAACTTCATTTATCTCTGCAATAATCCTCTCCGGACTATGAACCCTCACAATTTTACCTTTACCTTTATATTCAGACTTTACAGCATCATTATAACAATAGCTGCATGAAAATGGACATCCTCTTGAGGTCATAAAGGTTTTGAGGGGATAATATTTTAAATCCGTATTCTCAAAGATTAATGCCCTATCCGGCATTGGAATCGTATCTATATCTGAAATATAGTTTCTAACCGGATTGATTTTACGTTTTGAGCTGAAATTTTCTATGTCATCGCAACCTTCCCCTTTTGCATATCTATTAAGAAACTCTTCAAATGCCAATTCCCCCTCGCCTTTACAAATAAAGTCAATCCCGTCCTCATTAATCACATCAGGGAAAAAAGTAGGATGAGGTCCTCCCATAATAGATATAAATTCATGTTTGGATTTTAAAAACTTATTTATTTTTATATACATATCAGCATCTGTTGACATCGCGCTGTAACATACAAGGCTGGGTCTTATATTTTTAAAAACGCTATCTATGGTATGTTTATTGAAAACCTCAAAATAAACTTCCCACCCGCACTTCTTTGCAACGGCGCTTAAAATACAAATGCCGAAATTATCTATAAAATCCACGTTATATACAATAAATAATACCCTCTTCATATCAATAAATATCTCCTATTTGCCGATAACGTGTTTAAAATTGCGAATTGCAAACTTAAATGTGCTCCAGAAACTTCTATTTTCACTTTTGATATGAACATAAAAATAAATCAACCCAAACCACATCTTAAATAACACATTAGATTTCATCTTTATCAATAACCTCGCCAGAGGCAATGCCTTGGGCCAGAGGACGACAGTCTGAAAAAATTTTTGGAGATTAACTAATTCATTACTATGAGGGTTTTTAAGCGCAGATGAAACAAAAAATGATTTAGGGATGCTATGTAAATATTCCTGATCTATATACCCCTGTTCAACAGCATATTCAGTTAGTTTTGTTTTTGGCAATGGCAGGAAAATAGAACACCATGGGTAATCAGCCTTTATAGCTATGTTTAAATCAACTGTTGAGAAAGCCTCTTCCATTGTCTCCCCTGGCAATCCGAGGATATTAAACGTTTTAAACTTTATACCGGCCCTATGCAGAAAATCTGCAGCCATGGCAATCTGTGAGTTTGTTATCCTTTTCTTAAGCAATACATTACGCAGCCTTTCGCTTCCGCTTTCAATTCCGAAGTCTGCTGTCCTACACCCGCCTTCTGCCAACCTAAAAGCATACTCTTCATCGGAAGCCACAATGTCAGCGCGCACTAGGCAAACAAACTCCAAGCCAATCTCGCGTTTAAAAACAGGCAAAAACTCATAAAGCCACTTTTTATTTAGCCCAAACACATCATCCATAAAAAAGATTGTTTTAACATTTGCTTTTTTTTTAAGCTCCAAGCACTCTTCAATAACCCTATCTATACTTCTGATGCGAACATACCTACCCTTGCCATCATACATCTTTCGTGCAGAGTCATTAAAACAAAACGTGCAATTATACGGACATCCTCTGGACGTTATTACGCTGCGAACCGTTCTGTCTATACGCCCCTCAAGCGCGTCATATAAATGACGATCAGGAAAAGGGTAATCATCAAGGTCTTTTCTTAATCTGCGCAAGGGGTTATGAATGGTCGTCCCGTTCATTGTTTTTATACTCGTGTTAGAAATATTCTCTTTTTCTAAACACCCCTTTGCTTCAATACAGTTAAGTATATCCAGCATTGCATCTTCCCCTTCCCCACGAACAAGCATATCTACATTTGGTTCTTCAATAAATTCGGGGAAAAAAGTGGCATGGGGACCGCCAAAAATATTAAAAATGCCATATTTCTTTTTTATTTCTCCAGCAATCTCTACAGCCCACGAGTGACTGCCGCTCATAATAGAAAATCCAATTATATCAGGGCAATATTCTTCTATTACGCCCGCAAAGTCACCCAAGTGTTTACCCAACGCAAGACTACATTCATGTCCATGTCTCTTAACCATAGATGAAATGTACATTGGACCAAGCAGTTCGTATTCAAGATTTTGTAAAAATAAAAGTTTAGCCATTTATCTGCCATGTGGAGTGAATATTTATTAAGCCAATTTCAAAAAGTTTCATTATCCAATATAATCCGTCTCCCTTTCAAATTATATTTTTGCCGCTCAATTAAACGAATTTTAGCCCAGTGCTTTGCAATATTGCCAAGAACGCTAATAACATTTTTAAACTTAAGCGCCGTGGAACGTCCTGCATGCCTGGGTCTTAAATAAACTCCAACTTCAATAAATGTGCAGCCAGACCTCAGTAACTGGGTTAAAATAAGGCTCTGGTAAGCAAAACCAAAAGTAGATGCTTTGCTTTGCTGCAAAATATCCCTTCGATGTATAACCATACCGTTATAATAGTTCAATTCTAAATTAAAAATAGTATTAATCAAAAGGGTATACAACCTGGATAGTATTCTGCGGATATAGGGTCTGCTCTCCATATTAACTGAAAACGATGTAACAATATCTGCACACCCGGTAAACTTAAACATTTTTTTGATTGATGAACTGAGGTATTCATTATCCCCTGGAATTAAAATTGTATAGTTCATCCTGGCCATCTTAATGCCAGTCAGGTAGTTATAACCTATCCCCATATTGGTTTCATTATGTATTGCTTTAACATGAGGATTTTCATTGGCAAGTTCATTAATAATATCTCCAGTTTTGTCAACACTTCCATCGTTAAAGATCAATATTTCATAATCCTCAAACTGGCCATGGAGAACATTCATTATTTCATGATAAGTATGACGAATATTGGCTTCTTCATTTAGTGCAGGGACTATTATGGTTATTGTCCTTGCAATAGGTTTATTTTCTGCATTTTGGCGCATAACATTTTCATTCATATTCAACTAATTTCCTTTTAAAAACCGACATTTATTATTTCGTAAAAAAGAAATAAATATTTTATCGTGCATAATAATACAATGCCTGAATGAGCGAATAGGCTCTTAAGGATATACATTTGATCCTATAGAGAAAAATAGTGTCAAGAATAAAGTGGAATATCAGTCCGGCTAACAAATAAACCATTAACGGTATATATAAAGATAAGATGCCAACTACTATAAAAAATTCTATTGTATGAAATACAAGCACTCCAAGATATGTAATCCTGTCCTTTTCTCTCATAAGCATATCATAATAGACAAACATCCCTTTTATATCAAACTTCTTGCACTTAACTGCATAAAAAATATAATGGTCTGCATCTATCAAAATACTCCCTATAGCAAACCATAAAATTTGCTGCAAATCCCAAAAAGCCAGCATGACTGTTGAAACGACCGCAGTATATTTTAAGTGGCTGCCTAAACTCATAATTCGGCCTTTGTCTTTCCTTTTGCAACATAAACAAAAAGCGCTATATAAGTTAAAATTGCAAAAATAGAAACAATAAACAATTCTTTAAAATACGGAACATTATATTTCAGTTCTATGACATTTTTGCCGGGCTCTATCCTTGTTCCCCTGAATATCCTGAATGCCTTTTGGAGGTCTCTTTTCTCTTTGTTGACTTTTAATCCCCAGTGACGGTTCCAGCTTTCAAATTCTATCAAGATGCCTTTTTGCTTTGCGTCAATTTCATAATACCTTCGGCTTCTGTAAGATTGGCTCTTTAATAGAGTAAAGTCTATTGTATCCGTATCTAAATAAATTATCCTTTTATAAACTTGCCTTAAAACATCTACATCTCCAGAGTTTATCTTACCCATTACTTCATTAAAATCTTGCTCGCTATCTAGTGGCAAAATCCCCAATCTTGAGTATCTTTTATCTTTGGTAATTTCATATAAATTTAGATCCAGACTCGGATAAGACTCAAGCAACTTATAATTCTCCTTATCAGAAAACACCTCTAAAGCCTTTGAAAACACCGAACCTATGACAAGATACTTTACCTGCATTAAATCCCAGAAAAACTCAATGTTCCGGTTTTTGAGATATGGAGCGTCTCCAGCAGAAAATAAATAGATATCGCTATAAGGAATATCCGCCGGCGAGGTATTGAAACCTTTATGCACATGTTTTGCAAAAACAAAATGAGGAAGAATATCGTTCATGTCCTTGCCATTTGGAGGAGTTTTACCCAATATGGCATAGTCGAAAAAATCCTTGTAATCCCTTGACATGCTTGACTCATATATAGCAGCGTCATAGATTTTGTGGCCTTGCAAATAGCCGGACAAGTGGTGTCTGCTGCCTTCAGGTTCAAAAATCCTATAGAAATAATTTGTTTTATTATTTAAATCCAATAACAGTTCATTAAGCGGCGCAACACTCTTATGGGCCTCTAATGCTCCAACTTCCTGCGGAGTAACAGCCAGTTGCTGACGATTAGGGGAAACATATTTGTGAGATTGCCCCCTATAAAACTTATTATACGAATCTTGAATCAACAGAATAGTAAAAGCCAAAAGCACAACAAGGCCAATCGACTTTGCAACTATAACATTATCATATTTCAAAGATTTGTTTTTCAATATAATGCCAGAAAAATGAGTTGCTAAGTTTTTTAAACCAAACATGAATAGAAATGCAAACAAGGGGCTGAAAATAGACCCGTCTCTCACAGAATACCAAACAATCCCGGTAAAACGCATTAATGGAATTGTTAAATGAGAGCGTATCAGATACAGGATAAACAAAGACAGTATCAAAATTTTTACTTCTTTATTTTTCGGATAATTCTCTATAGAAAATAATACGCAAAAAATAAATACTACACGGGTAGGCGCACTCAATTCCTTAAAGAGATCATAGTCATATCCTGAAATATTTTCTGGAAGATAAAAATAATAAGATAGGAGAGAAATATATGTCGCAAAGATTACAAAATCACTGAAACTTGTTTGTGAAAAAGAACGAAAATGGCTCTTAAAAACAAACTGGGATAATATTATGTATAACAACAGGGCAACTATAAAATCAGATGACTTTAAAAGCTGAACATAATCTGTAAAGATTGCAGCAGATTTTATATTTGCTATGATGATAGAAGCCAATGCCACTATTAATATAATCGGTATAATTTTTGATTTGTTGGCATACTTGCGTACAAAATATACTGTGGTTAAAAATAATCCCATCCAGAAATAGGATGAAGATTGAAATGAACGCCACAACTGCTTCCAAACAATGGGTTCAAAGGTGCTGACTATTAACCCTTCTTTAAGTCTATTGGAACTTTTTATAATATCGTAAACAAAGTAATACTGGTACAAAACTGCCGATATCGGGACAACAAACAATATAAAGTATAATATGGTAAACTTTTTCAAACTCCTTAATTTAAATGGCTCCAAATCTATGACAAACACCCCAACCCAGTAAATAATGGAGAGCACTATCAAATGAGGATATATATAAACTATATGGCCGCCGGTCAACCAAAATATATAAACCAGATTAAAGAGCAAAATGGTTTTCCATTGCCTGTCTTTTATTATTTGAAACAACACGACTATCAGAAGGGGATAGACGAGTACAAGATTGCCTATTGTATCAGCTATTATTATTCTTGATACAAAGTTTATGCTGAAATAAAAAAGCGCTCCAATTAAGGAAGTAAGATAGTCAAATTTAAGGATTCTGCCTGCATAAATAAAGCTTGCCAATAAAATGACAAGGTTTACAACTCTCATAAAATAGTAGGTAAAATCATTGATGCCGAACAGCATATAAACCAGCGTATTTTGAGTAATGGGATAATGGCCAAAATACATGGCAGGATGCCCACCGCCAACATATTCATTCCAGACAAGCAGTTCACCATGCTTTAACGTTTCTATAAAATTCACCAGAAAAGACTTGTAAAGGTCATATTCAGTGTTGAAATAAAAATATTCACCTGTCAGCAATGGATAAATCATATAGAGGGCAATGCTTGCAGGTAATAATAGATATTTAATTATATTAATGATTAGAGGCTTTAACTTTAATATTTGAATGGTAAATTTACTCATGCTTTTCTAAGAGAGCAGACTCATGGAATGGGCATTTTAAGAAGGTTTTATAAGTCAAAATACTTATTCCTGCGCACCATATTGACGTAAAATTCTTACAATTTCAAGATTACCACCAGCCCACATTATTGGAGTCCAACTAATGTAATCTTTCATGTTGGGATTTAGACCTTTTTCTAATAAAAATCGCACTATTTCTGGATTAGATTGAGGTGAGGAAACTGCAAAAAATAAAACATTCCATCCACCTGCTCCCTGCATATGAATATCTGCATTGTTTTCCAATAAAAGTTTTACTACTTTTACATGTCCGTTCCATGCTGCCTGCATAAGAGCTGTAGTGCCAAAGACTGTTATTGCATTGACATTAGCTTTGCGCTCCAGGAGAAGATTCACAATGTCATCTTGACCGTTAGATGCTGCCTTCATCAAAGCGGTATATCCCAGATCATCTTTTGCTTCTACTGAAACCCCTTCTTTTAATAAAAAAACTACCTTTTCTATGTTGCCTTCTGCTGCTGATCTAATCAAAAGATTTTCTGGGGATTTATTGCATGATATGATATTGAAAATCATGAACAAAAATATGAGATACTTAAAACTTGTACGCATACTTACCTGCAATGTTTTGCATAAAAATCTCAAGGGACATCAATATGCTTACTATAAATCCCACTTCTGCAGTTTGTGCATAATACACTCCAGCTAGGACCCCCTGTGCGAGAGCAAGCAAACAACATATTCCAAGCGAAGCAACTATCCAAAAATAGATTTTAGATTGACCTTTCAATCTCACTGCGCCTAAAAGGATCAAAAGCGACAAAAGCAAAATGTAAAAATAATAACTCTTAATTTTAGTTTGTGTTGTCAACACCCTTGATAGCATTGTCCTATAAATATGGAGCATTTCCATTGGTTTCTCTATAATCATTTTCGTATACACGCTCCTGAGAATATCAAAGTGTTTAGTGCTGTAAGTAACAAAATCAGGATCTACATTCCTTGCTATTACCCTTGTAGTCTCATCCGAGCGGGTAATGCCCCACGAATTCGGTATTGTTCCGAAGCCCATAATAAGCGTATAACTTATTCCATGTTTCGGTATCAATTTTCCTTTTGGCACATTCCAGAGCAATGTCCTTGCAGTTGTGAGAGCTAACGGCACTAAGGTTATGCTGTAGATCATTAATCCTAAAATGCAGGCTTTCAAAAATTTGTGCGGCCATTTAGTTTTCTCTTTAATAAAGTTTATCAGCAAAATAAATAAAGCGCCTATCATTCCTATATAACCCATAGGTTCTCTCAACAGCAGTGCTGCTATAAAACTAAGAAATGCCATGGCAAAATATACCTTACAATTTATAGGGTTCTTTTTATGGGCCAAGGCAAAAAGAATCACACCTGCAAGTGCAATACAAAATATACCAAAAAAACTGGAATAATAGTCTGCAGTGAGATTTTCCTTCCGCATAAAATAATGCGCTCCTACAAATACAGTAAGGATTGGTGTCCATTTTAAATCGGCAACTATCAGGGCAAAAGCTAAAAATATCAGGCCTATCCAATTTAACCAGATGTTAATCCTGACGAGATCGGCTTTTGTTAGAGGCAAATTTTTAACCCTCAAGTAAGTAATGATATTTGCCAGCAGCGGATAGCCCAGATCACCACAACCAATATCCTCTATGGGTTTCACATCTGCCTTCGAAGTACATTTTGCCAAAAAAATCCCAGTATTATAGGTACAAAGCGAAGGTAATTCCAAAATCGCATTTGCTATATTTCCATTATCGTTGGCCGCAATTTTTTCAACAGATTGGTATGACAGGTAAACGATGTGCAGTGAAAAAAGCAATCCTGCCAAAAAAAGAAAATGATAAATTCCGAATTTATTCCATAAATATCCTTTACCACATATGATCTGCGCTATTTTAGTCGCATTAGTATGCATTATTGGCCTTTTGTTGAAACCCGATAACATAGGTAGCGCACAACCGGTTTAATAGCGAGCTGCCTTCTACTATTTTTTCTAATTTTTTAAAAAGCGGAAAAAGTGACTGAGGACACATAGAGGGAACAAAGGTAATTTTTCGAATATCGACAGGTTGGTAGCAGTTTTCTTTAAAAATATGTATTAATTCCTGTAAACGAAAGCTGTCTTCACCGGCGCTTTTATGGGAAGGCAGCAATTCCAGCCCTTTGCGTATTATGTTATCCCCATTAGGCTCTAATATAACCACTTTTGGAGCAACTTTAGCCAGTCGTGCTATAATGGCAGGTACAGATGCCTTGACATGGTGCAAAAATGCTATGCAAAAGGCCCCATCCCAGCGGCTATTCTGGTTAAAATCATAAGTGGTCAGGTCAGAAACATTGTATTGAATATTATTACCTTTTGAACGTAAACGTGCCTGCTCGACAGCAGAAGCCGATTGTTCAAAGGCATCGATGTGCTGAAATCGCGGCGACAACACATTTTCAGCAAATTCTCCATCTCCGCATCCCAGTTCAAGAACCCGCGATTTTTCACCCAACCCCAGGCTTTTAGCCACACTTAAGGCAGCAGAGTTTTGCTTTTCTACAATATGGTTAGCTACCACTGAATTAGAAAATATGACATTGTTATACCCTGTTTTTCCGGCTTGCTCCCAAAATTGCTGCTGGTTCTCATATTTCCTATCGGCTTTCACTTCTCCCCCTAATCTTATAAATTAAAAATATCAAGCTTCATTACTTATATCCATCACTACTTATTCACCTGCCCCTTGTTTTAGTCTTTAGTTAGATGTATGACTGCTTGATTAGATTTATATGCCAGAAATCACTTTTTTTGTTCGGGTATAAACTTTGTTAACAAATTAATAATCCAGAAATAAACATGGTCCGGCACAAAAATAAGGAGGCGGCGATAGAGGAAATTATATAAAAACGGATAATTAATTTCATCTGGAATATTTGTGCGTCCAAGGACTTGTGCAATTTTTCGAGCAGTCTGTGCATAATTCGGCACGAACCAATATCTCTTCCCATCTCCTAAAGA
>Ga0209542_10002983_pt1 | contig 36960 bp, 42 predicted proteins | sample RifCSPhighO2_01_FD_184028 | JGI IMG/M metagenome (GOLD analysis project Ga0209542, IMG submission 184028) | Soil microbial communities from Rifle, Colorado - Rifle CSP2_plank highO2_0.1 (SPAdes) (version 2) | ecosystem: Environmental > Terrestrial > Deep subsurface > Rock core/Sediment ... | reverse complement strand
CATAAATACCGCAAATCGCTCGGATACCGGTCATCGTATGAAAAAGCTCTGGAGCGAGGTATCATTACGAAAGTTCCAAGAATTTCATTATTAAAAGCGATTGCATTTCGCTAGGGAATTTACAAAAGGATAAACTTGCAGGCTTTTTGTTTTTGTGCTAAAATCCACCATATGACAGTGCGAATGAGGCATACGCCTTCACATTCAGCGAACAGGAGAAGTCATCACGCTCTTTCGGCAACGGCTTCAGTTAAATGCTCCAAATGCGGAGTGGACGCTTTACCGCACCGTGTTTGTGCGAACTGCGGGTTTTACAAGGACAAGGAAGTTGTGGACGTGCTTAAAAAACTGACAAAAAAAGAAAGAAAAGAAAAAGAAAAAGAATTAGCGGATAAACACGACCACGAATAGTTTTTTAAAAAATTATGGCGAACCGCCACCTTTCCAGATCGATAGCAATGCAGGCTCTTTTTGAACTGGATTTTTACGGCCGTCTTGAAGGCCCATCAGGCGGCCGGGCAGGCAAATTGGCGCATAAGAAAAAAGATTTGAGCGAGACGCTGGAACGTACAATTGCGGAATTTGGCCCGGGGCTCGACGACGGAAGCTTCGCGAAAAAAATTGCCATGGGCGTTTTGGAAAAGCAGGAAGAGATAGACGATATCATCCAGAAAGCCGCGCCCGAGTGGCCCATAGCACAAATCGCCCCCGTGGATAGGAATGTTCTGCGTGTGGGGCTTTTTGAGCTTCTTTTCGGCGAAAGAAAAGAAGTGCCTCCAAAAGTCGCCATAAACGAATCTATTGAGCTTGCCAAAAGTTTTGGCGGGGATTCTTCGGGCAAATTCGTAAACGGCGTTATGGGCACTGTTTACCGCGAACTTGGCGAGCCGGGCAAAGACGACAAAGGAAAAAAAGGAGAGCCTCTTGATCTCAATAAGCTGCCAAAGGAAGAATTGGGAGGTGCGGTTGTAATACGCCGCGAACGGGATAATGTACTCTTTGCGATGGTGCACGATGTTTTTGGCAGATGGACTTTTTCAAAAGGACATCTGGAAAAAGGCGAGGATATTGAAACGGGCACGGAAAGGGAAATAAAAGAGGAATTGGGGATTAAAAATCTTAAAATATTAAAAAAACTGAGCGAGAACGAATATATCGCTTCCGATCCTGAAACTGGCCCCACCCGCCGGCACGTGAGCTATTTTTTGATAGAAACAAAGGATAAAGAACTGAAGCTTGAGAGTTCGGGCGGGCTGGACGACGCGCGCTGGTTTGACATTGAAGACGTAAGGACTCTCAAAATGTACGACGACATTAAACACCTTTTGGATGAAGCGGTGGAAGCTTTGAAAATAAAAAAATGATAGATTTCACGGAATTTGAAAAAAATATAGGCGTTGAATTCGGGGACAAGGAGCTTTTAAAGACCGCGCTCACACACCGTTCTTATTTAAATGAGAATGCCCCGGCTTCGGGAGAGAAAAGTGAGCATAATGAGCGCTTGGAATTTTTGGGGGACGCTGTTCTGGAACTTGTCATTACCGAGCATCTCTATAAACTTTTTCCCGACAAGCCGGAAGGAGACCTGACCAGTTTCAGGGCTTCGCTCGTAAACGCGAATATGCTGGGAGAAGTTGCGCGCGACCTTAATTATAATAAATTTTTATTGCTTTCCCGCGGGGAAGCGAAAGATGTCGGACGGGCGCGCCAGTATATTTTGGCGAATGCTTTTGAATCGGTCGTGGGCGCGGTTTATCTTGACCGAGGATATGACGTTGTTAAAGATTTTATTTTGCGCGTTTTGGACCCTAAAATAGGCGAGATAGTTGAGAAAAAATTATACCGCGACGCAAAAAGTCTTTTTCAGGAAGAAGCGCAGGAGAGGGAAAGCGTTACTCCTACTTACAAAGTTGTAAAAGAATGGGGGCCGGACCATGACAGGCATTTTATAGTCGGGGTCTATCTGGGCAAGGAACTCATCGCCGAAGGCGAAGGGCCAAGTAAGCAAGCGGCGCAACAACAGGCCGCGGAGGTCGCGCTTCAAACCAAGGGCTGGGGATAATCTAAATTAATTTTAACCAAAAAGAAAAGCCGTTATTTTTCAAACGGCTTTATTTTGTTGTCTTGAGTGAAATTGTCCCACAAGATGTTGTCTGCCATACCGAGTCTGGGCTGTCTGAATTTAGGTTCTTTTCTAAGCTTGTCCGACTCCGGAAAAGTGGCCGTAATGTAATCCAAAGCATTTGCCAGATTTTTCCTTCCGTATTCGTGTACCACACGGTTCATAGTTACACGAAGCATTTCGGCGTGTTTTTTGAAACAGTCTTTTGGAGACAGCGCCATTAACGGAACGTATTCAGCGGCGAGCGTTTCTCCTTTCACTCCGTGATTTTTCATTTCGCCGTCAACTTTATTTATCAAAAAACAAAAATCTTCGTGGTCAGCGTATCTTTTTTCTTCTTTCGGGTTTTTTTCCCATGGCTTGCTGTCTTCGTAAAACTTTGCCACGCGCTCGTAATAAATTTCATCAACCAATGGCACTTCTTCACCGTCAGGTCTTTTGACTTTTATAGTGTATCCTTCGGAGTCTTTTTTTAACCGGATAATTTGCAATCCGCCGCCTTCTTCGCCAAATTCCCTGATAATGGCGTAGTCGCTTGGATGCTCCGTGCTGTTTTCGTAGTCTTTTTCGTTCGGAAACAGCTCGCGTATCTTGTCGCCGTTATCAAATTCATACAGGTCAATATTTCCGCCCAAAAGGCCAAAAGCGTCGGGCTTGGTGTCCCCGATATAAGGGCGTGCCAGATACAGAAGCCATCCCGGGATTCGCCTTTCATTTCTGAACGGCTCGCATAGTTCCAGAAATTGGTCGTATACCAGATTATTGAGCCACCGCAGATGAAACGGCGTATGCAGTTTTACAATTACCGCTTTGAACGATTCCGGAGAAAGGCCGTTGACCCATTTCCAGGTGGGATAGTGAGTTTTGATGTTCCATACATTTAAACACACTCCCTGTCTGACGAGGTCTTTGGTAATAGGTATTATCTGCCGGTTTCTGTCTACAAAAAGTTTCTGTTTGCTCAGGCATTCTTCCGTTACTTTTTCAACGAACTCATCCGTAAGTTCAGGTAAATAAACTCCGAATACGGACCCTGTTTTTTCTTGTTTTGTTTCCGGCTCCATTGGAACCTCCTGCCGATACGCTAGCATTTTAGGCGCAAACAGTCAATGGCGCTTTTGGCGGAATTTTATTCATAATTATCCACATCTTGCGTTTTGGACCATCTCAAGATACCCTTATTTTAGAGCTATTTCGCTCGGAAAGGGGGTGAAATAACATTATGAAGGTAAAATTATTGGGGTTGGCACTGGTCATTTCGTTGGTTTCGCTGTTAGGCTTGGGTGCGTGTTCTACGGTGCAAAACGTCGGCACGGGCGTTGTGATGGGAGTGCATGATACGGTAGTTGGTGAAGTACAGCTCGGGGCAGGTCTTGTGAAAGAGACCGTTATGGAGCCTTCACATGCCACGGTTTGGCATTGGTTGAGTTTGCCGGTTGATGCGGCAAAGGTGTTTGTAGACGGCGTGCATAAGCTTTGGCACGGCATCGGTCATAATCTCCACGGAAAGTAAGGTTCGTATTTAGCGGGCGCAACGACGTTGTGTCCGCCTTTTTTTATTTAAACGATTTTGGTATAGTTTTAGTTATCAATATGCTTCTTAAACGCTTAGAAATAAACGGGTTCAAATCGTTTGCCAAACCGGCGGTTTTGGAATTTCCCACTAAAATTACCGCAATTGTAGGGCCAAACGGTTCGGGCAAGTCAAACGTAGCCGATTCTTTGAGGTGGGTTTTGGGCGAGCAATCGATGAAAAGCCTCCGCGGGAAAAAGGGGGAGGACCTGATATTTGGCGGTTCACAGCAGGTAGCGCGCATGGGCAAGGCCTCGGCATCTTTGGTTTTTGACAATAAAAAAAAAGTTTTTCCTGTTGAATTTGATGAAGTAATAATTTCGCGGAGGATTTACCGGGACGGCGTGAACGAATATCTGCTAAACGAAAGCCACGTGCGCTTAAAAGATATCATTGAGCTTCTTTCCAAAGTCGGGCTTGGAGCTTCACAGCACCATATCATCGCACAGGGCGATGCGGACCGTATTCTCTACGCCTCGCCCAAAGAAAGAAAATCCATGATTGAAGAAGCTTTGGGGCTTAAAATTTTTGAACTTAAAAAAACCGAAGCCGAAAGAAAACTTGCCGGCACGGATGAAAATATAAAACAGGTAGAGTCGCTCCGGCGCGAGATACAGCCTCACCTTAAATATCTGGACCAGCAGGCCCAGAAGATGAAAAACGCCTTTGAACTGAGGAAAGAACTGGAAGCTCTGACGGAAGAATATGTCGCGAGAGAAATGAAAACGCTCGCGAATGAGGAAGCCGGCATAAAAAAAGAAAAATCCCCGCTGGCCGATAAATTGAAAGTTTTAGAAGCGGCGCTCCGTGAAGCGGAGAATCTTTTGGACAAGGAATCGGGAGCATCCTCGGCGCAGATTTTTTTTGACGCACAAAAAAAACTGGACGCTTCTCTCGGAGAACTCGTCTTAAGAAGACGCGAGACGGAGCGGAATATCGTAAAAATGGAAGCCGCGGCCGAGCGCCCGACCGGTGCTGTAGAGGATTCGTTTCCGAAAGAAAAGATTAAGACCGCGCTGTTGGACTTGGTAAAAGATCTGGAATCGGCTTCCAGTTCGGGAACTATGGAGGTAGTAAGGAACACGATATTTTCGGCGACCCAAAAAATATATAAATTTTTAGAATCGCTGGGAGACGTTAAATTTTTCAAAGACAAGGAAGGCGTTGCCGGACAGCTGAAACAAAAAAAAGAAGAGATATTAAAAATGGACAAAGAAGAAGAAGAGTTTAAGAAAAAGAAACGTGCGCTGGAAATTGATTATTCCGAGAAAGCCGAAAGAGTCGCCAAAGAAGGGGCACTTTTCCGCCAAAAGACCGAAGAAATAGCGCGGACGAGGGATGAGCTCCGGAACACGGCTTCGCGCGAAGAGAAGTTTGTGATGCAGAAAAAAGAATTTGAGCTTGATTTCGCCGGATGGCAGGAAAAGTCGCATGCGGGAGGAGAAAATTTGTCCGAAGCCGAACGGATTCAGATGAGAAAAAAGATAGAACGCCTTAAGATACGTTTGGAAGAAGCGGGCGGGGTGGACGAAAATGTCATTAAGGAATATGACGAGACTAAAAAACGCGACGAATTTCTCGCGAAAGAACTGGAAGACCTCAAAAAAGCCGCCGGGAGCTTAAGCTCCGTTTTTGAAGACCTTGCGGAGAGGATAGAGAAAGATTTTGATCTGGGGCTTGAGAAAATAAACAAGCTTTTCGGGGAATTTTTCCATGAAATTTTCGGCGGAGGAAAGGCCGAAATAAAACTTATGAAACCGCAGAAGCCCGCCCGAGGCGGATCCGCCTTTGGAGGAAAAAATAATGACGAAGAGGACGAAGGATGGGAAAGCGAGCTTGAAGAGGAGGAAGAGGGAATAGAAATAATTGTGGATATTCCCCGGAAGCGCATAAAGAGCTTAAATATGCTTTCGGGAGGCGAGAGGGCGCTTACGTCCATCGCGCTTTTATTCGCGATGTCTACGGTAAACCCCCCGCCGTTTTTGGTGCTTGATGAAACCGATGCTGCGCTGGACGAGGCAAATTCAAACCGCTACGCTTCTATGCTTAGGGAATTGGGCAAAAAAACCCAGCTTGTCGTAGTCACCCACAACCGCGAAACAATGAAGGCCGCGGATGTCCTTTACGGCGTCACAATGGGCAACGACGGCGTCTCAAAACTTTTATCTATTAAGTTCGAAGAAGCTGAAGAAGTTTTGACGAAGGGAAAATAAAAAAACTCCCTAGGCTTCTGGGAGTTTTTGGGTTCGTAAGAAATGCGCGCGGGCGGCTTCGGTTGCCATGTCGGCTTCAAATTTATCTACGCGTTCTGCAAGCTCCGTATCTCCGGACGCTTTGCAGGCCATGAGAAATGTTGCGAGCATGAAAGAGTCCAAATCATGGCGATTCTGCCAATAATTTTCAATATTGTTTTTGAGCCAGTTAATATTTTCCTGAAAATCTTCTTCGTTTGCCTGCTTCATTATGTCGCAAAGCGCCGTCAATGCATCAGCCGCATTTTTTGCCGATTTAGCGGACGATTCTAAGATCGCATTTAACCAATCTTTCATGCTCATAAAGCTCCATTTTTCTGAATGAAGCTTAGCGCAGTTTTTAATTTTTGTCTATCTCGTTTTCTCGGGCAATTTGTAGAAATCAGGGTCAATAGTGCGGTCAAAGCAAACATTTCCGGCTTGATGCTCCCAACTTTGGGCAATGCCGTCGATGCCGTACGGTTTTACGGGCATGGGAGTGTAGCGCGTAGTTTGGTCGGGCAGGCTCGGCAAAGCAAAATTCGCGCAGAGCATAAAGCTCAGATTTCCGGTAGTGGTATAGGTATATGGCGCGCCGGTCTCGGGATCCAACGGCGCGATAAATATGTTGATGTCGTTATTTTTCAATGCGGCGATGTTTTGGGGCAATACACCCTTTTGCTGCCAGTAGTAAACTACCTGTGATTGTATTTCCTGAAGATTTTGGGTGCGTATGTCGTCAATTTGGCGGAGACGCGCTTCTTTCGGGGAGCCGGCTATCAAAAATCCTCCGATTATAGCCGCCGCAACCCATACTGAAACCGCGTAAAGAAAAATTTTGTGCGGAGCATTGTTTTTTAGTTCCATCAGATAATATTTGAATACGACGGCGGCTACCAAAAGAACGGACAATATTTTATATAGAAACCTCGCGGTAAGTTCTCCCTGCAGATAACTGAATATCAATGCGACCAAGTCTCCGATTATCAGCATTGCCGCTGTGAATAAAGTAAAGTAAAGAAGCCATTTGCGTATCTTTAGTTCGCGTTTTGCGGGTTCTGCGGAATATTCTTTATTTAAATACCAGCTTGCCCATACAAAAACCGGGAACACCACCATCAAAAGCGCAATTGACCAGCGCATTGAAGAATATGCGGATTGTAGAGAATAATATTGGTCCACGGCCTTATCCGGCAGCCAGATATTTATGTATTGGAATAACAGCGTTATAAAACTGCCCACGCTCACATAGAGCATGATTATCGCCAAAAGATGCAAAAATACGTCCTTTGGCCCCGCTTTCACTGAAGTTTCGGCGGGCAAGCCCGCTCTTGTTTGTGTGTTTTCCATTTTGTTACTATAACACAGATTAGCGGGAATAAAAACCCATCAGTTCCGCTTTTGCTATTGTATGGCCGTCTATTTCTTCGGTGTTTTTTATTTCAGCATCTAGCGCGTAAAGCTTGAAAAAATATCTGTGCGGTTTTGAGCCTCCCGGCGGGCATGGCCCGCCGTAGCCCGGCTTGCCGAAGCTTGTAACAAGTTCTTTGGTTTTTGCGGGCATGCTGTTTTCCGCTATTTCACGCACCGACGGATCTATATTCAAAATTATCCAATGGACCCATGTTACGCCTCTCGTTGCGTCGGGGTCGTCAACTATCAAAGCCAGACTTTTGGCGTTTTCGGGAACGCCTGAAATCTTCAGCGGAGGATTGGTATCTTCCCCGTCGCAGGTATATTTTTTCGGAATAGTTTCTTTTTCCGCGAACGCGGGGCTTTCTATTTTCATATTCATTACATCAGCCCTTTGGCGAATAAGCCGATAGCCAGTATGCCCAGAAAGTTAAGTACGAAAGATATTGGTATAAAAACAGACGTCTTCATTTTTGAAAGTCCCATCATTGCAAGGCCTGCCTCGTCCGGCAAGGGGGACGCGATGATTAAGGCTCCGATAAACGGGATCAGCCATTTAAAAAGTTTCGGGCGAAAAATGGAAACCAACCTCTCTTGTTTGGTCTTACGCATTAGCCAATGAATATCTTCCGAGATACTGTCTTTGATGAAGCGGAAAATGAGGAGATCGCCGATGAGCGCGCCGATTCCGCCAAATAATGCCACTTCCCATATTGGATTAGCGGCCGCTATTTCAAAGAGTACTACGCTGGCCGGTGCGGCAGTAAATATTGATACAAAAAATATACCTGCAACAAGGCTACCCAAGAATCCCCACTCTTGTGTGCTCGTCAGAATTCCTGCCAAAGCGCCGGTTTTTGCCAGGATGATGGCGACAACGATACTCAAGGCTACAACTCCCAAATCTCGCATTATGTTATTTTTCTCATTTTGTGTATTCATATTGAGTAGTATTATTTTGCCTGCTTCTAAAGAACCATTTTGCAATCTCAATCAGCACGATGTTGAGTAGTCCAATCAGTACGACACCGAACACCCAATTGAGAGGCAGTGCAACTGTGTTGAAAACCGATTGCAGTCCGGGGAAATAAATGGCCGCTGCCATAAGGACAAGGCCGATCAGAATACCGCCGTTAAGATATTTATTTGAAAACAGCGGATACGAAATAATGCTTCTGTCCAGGCTTCGCACTGAAAGCGCGACGAGCAACGTGTATGTCCCGAAAGCCGCAAAGATAAATGTGCGGACAACGGCTTCATCGTAGCCGAGCCGCATCAGAACATAATAAATAACAAAGAGCAGGGCGCTTGTTGAAAGACCGATGACAAGGATTAGAAATTTCATAATCGGATCAAAAAGTTTTATCTTGCCTCTTTTTAGCGGCTTATGCTTGAGACCGTCCGGTTCTTTCTCGAACGCATACGAGACGGCCGGGAAACTGTCGGTAAAAAAGTTAACCCAAAGGATCTGAAGCGGATTTAAAGGCAGAGGTAAACTAGTTAGAAGCGAACCGCCAATAAGAATTAGTTCGTCGGTCACATTCGAAAGCAGGTATACGAGCACCTTGCGGATATTACCGAGAATCTGCCGGCCTTCTTCAATAGCCGCAACAATAGTCTCGAAGTTGTCGTCAAGAAGTACGAGGTCGGCAACACTTTGCGCCACTTCCGTACCCGAACCCATAGCAATGCCTACGTCGGCTTGTTTGATGCTCGGGGCATCATTCACCCCGTCGCCGGTCATTGCCACCACTTCGCCCATTTCCTGATAGAGCTTTGCGATGCGAAGTTTGTCGAACGGGGTAACACGGGAAATAACAGCTAATCCCGGCAATCGTTCTCGCAATTCTTCTTCTGATAATTTTGCCAGTTCGGATGCATCAAGCACTGACTGTTCATCAACTTTCATGCCAATTTCTTTGGCCACGGCTATAGCCGTTCCCCGATGATCACCGGTTAAAATGACCGTCTTAACACCGGCATCCCGTACTCGGCCTATGGCATGTTTGATGCCCGGACGAATAGGATCACGGAATGTAATGAGGCCGCTCCATGACAAGCCGGAAAGAGACAGGTCCTTTGAAATAGAAAAGTTTTCAGTGTGAGCAATCTCTTTAGTAGCAACACCGAGCACTCGTTCTCCGGAGAGTGCGAGTGAGTCAATCTGCTCCTGTAATGCCTCCTTTTCTTTTACGCTAAGCGAGGAATGATTGACCAGAATATCTGGTGCGCCAAAAAAGACAAGCAGATGTTTGCCGGACTCTTTCACTAAAGATACTGAAAATTTTTGCACAGCATTAAATGGCGTGGTTTGGAGTATGTGTTCTTTGGCCGTAATCTCCGCAAACGTCATTCCACGAATACCGGCCGACCGGACGAGAGCCGTCTCCATAATTCTGCCGTTCATACGCCACGATTCCGGATCGTCATGCGGATTTTCAATCAATACATTCGCGTTAGTCAAAGCCAGTGCAATCAGTCTTTGCTCATTAATCTCAAAAGGGATAATCTTTGACATCACCATTTTTGCCATTGTCAGGGTTCCGGTTTTGTCGGTAAGTATGACAGTAGTACTGCCAAGGGCCTCGGCCGCAACCAGTTTACGTACCACTCCTTTACGCTTGGCCATACGTTCCACACCGACGGCAAGAATAACGGTCATAGATATCGGCAGTCCTTCCGGAATGGCGGATACAGCGATAGCGACGGAAGTGAGGAACATATCGAAAGGAGAATGCCCGGCAAGAATACCGATACCAAATACCACAAGCGTCAGCGTTCCGAGAATAATACTTGAATAAATACTGAAGTTTATGATGGCTTGCTGAAGCGGCGTTTTTTCGTTCTCGGAAGCGGCGATGAGCGAGGCAATCTTGCCGAGCTCGGTGCTTTCGTCGGTACGGCAGACAATGGCGGCACATACTCCTTGAGTTACGAGCGTCCCGGCAAAGATCATAGAATTCTGATCCGAGAGTCCTGCTGACTCCGGCGACTTATCCGTTGATTTTGAGACCGGCAAAGATTCACCGGTAAGCATTGCCTCGTCAACTTGAAAGTCATTGATAAACATAACTCGGGCATCGGCCGGCACACGATCACCCTGTGCCAATCGGATGATATCACCGGGTACAAGCTCTTCCGCATCAATCTCCCGCTCTTTACCATCCCGAATAACTCGTGCTCGTTGTTTGAGATACGTTTTGATTTCCGAAAGTGCGCGTTCTGCCTTATTTTCCTGATAGAAGCCCAAGGCGGAATTGACGACAACGGTTACAAAAATAAAGATGGCGTCACGGTAGTGCGAAATAGCCAGCGTAATGATGCCGGCAACGATAAGAACGAGGATTAGAGGACTTTTTAACTGGTTGAGAAATATTTTCAGTCCGGCTGTTTTTTTGGAGGCGCTGATCGTGTTTTTCCCAAAAGCCAAAAGACGATCTTTGACATCCTGCGCAGATAATCCTTTTTCTATATCCGTCTCAAATAATTGTGCCGTTTCTTCGGATGACAGATGCCAAAAGTTTTTATTTTGTATGTTTGAGTCCATAGGTACTTTCTATGTTCATATTCATAATTTTAACCGCAATTTATGCAATAGACAAATTATGATTTTTAAGTTAAAATATTTTTATCAAAATATGTCAAATATAAATAAAAAAGTTTACCCTGAGCGAAGTCGAATGGTTTTAGTAGCCATGTCCGGAGGAGTTGATTCTTCAGTGGCCGCGGCGTTGCTGAAAGAAGAGGGATATGAGGTACATGGGGCTCACATGTTGTGTTGGGACGGATGCGAAAACAACGGAGATAAGCAGGACGCAATGAGCGTGGCAGCCCGGCTGGAAATTCCTTTTTATACTTTTGATTTCAGAAAAGAATATAAAAAATCCGTGTATGAATATATGGTGCGCGAGTACAAAGCGGGGCGGACGCCGAATCCCGATGTGATGTGCAACAAAACCATCAAGTTCGGAATTTTTCTCGACCGCGCTCTTGCAATGGGTTTTGATTTTATCGCGACGGGACATTACGTGCGTCGAGAGCAAGCCACACACTCCGGCGGACCTCCGCAGCGCGACCGGCGCGAGGCAGAGGGTTTTCTCAGCAGAGAAAAACCCGTGTCTTCCGGAGTGTGCGGCTTGCGGGAGGCACATGACAAATCAAAAGACCAAAGTTATTTTTTATGGACCCTCACCCAAGACCAGCTTAAGCATTCGCTTTTCCCGGTCGGAAATTATTTAAAAAGCGAGGTGCGGGAAATCGCCAAAAAATTCGGTTTACCGAACGCCGCGAAAAAAGATTCGCAGGGGCTTTGTTTTGTCGGGAAAGTTGATTTTGCCGAATTCATCCGTGAGGCTTTGCCGAAAAACCCCGGCATCGTAGTGGACTCCACAGGCAAAAAAATCGGCGAGCACGACGGCGCGCATTTTTATACACTGGGTCAGCGGCACGGACTCAATATCGGAGGCACTGCCGAACCGCTTTATATTGCGGAAAAACAGGCCAAAACAAACACATTGGTTGTGGCAAGGGGAAACAGTGACCCTATTTTATTTAAAAAAGAATTATGCGCGGAAAATGTCCATTGGATTGCGGAGCCGCCTGCAAAATATCCTTTGGCTGTTTTGGCGCGCATCAGATACCGCCAGCCTCTGCAAAAATGCGTATTGCAGTCTGATTACAGCGTAATTTTTGATAATCCCCAAAAAGCGGTTACTCCCGGTCAGTCCGTTGTTTTTTACGTGCCTTCCGAAGCTCTGACGAAGGAGGGACTTCAAATGCTCGGCGGTGCTATAATAAAATAGCTTTTTTTATTTAAAAAGTGGTATATTAAACAGATGATCTCTCAAGAAGTCAGAAAAAAGTTTTTGGAATTTTTTGAGAAGAAGGGGCATAAAATAATGCCGTCCTCTTCGCTTCTGCCCGATGACCCTTCGGTGCTTTTGACGACGGCCGGAATGCAGCAGTTCAAGCCGTATTTTATGGGCAAAGCCGACCCTGTCCGCGATTTCGGAATGAAGCGCGCCGTGTCCATCCAAAAATGTTTCCGCACGTCCGATATTGACGAAGTGGGCGACGAAACACACATGACATTTTTTCAGATGCTCGGGCATTTTTCTTTCGGCGATTATTTTAAAAAAGAAACAATAGAATGGACCTACGAGCTTCTTACACAGGTTTTCGGTGTTTCCAAAGACCGCATTTCGGCGTCTGTTTTTGCGGGCGACGACAAGATTCCTTTTGACACGGAATCATATAACGCATGGTCCAAATTTTTAACGCCAGACAAGATAAAAAAAGGCCCAAGAGAAGACAATGTCTGGGGGCCTGCGGGGCCGGAGGGGCCGTGCGGAGCGGCGAACGAGGTGTATGTTGATGATTTGGAAGTAGCAACTTTGGTATTTATGGAATATTTCGCGGACAAAAACGGCGGATTGGCCCCGTTGCCGCAAAAAGGCGTTGATGTCGGATGGGGATTTGAAAGGATAGTCAAAATTACGCAGAATGTGAAAACGATTTTTGATATAGATATTCTGCGCCCGTTTATGGAGCTTCTGCCGGACACATTGCCGGAGCGCAAGAAAAGAATCATCATAGACCACCTCCGCGCTTCCATGTTTTTGCTTTCCGACGGGGTGCGCCCTTCAAATAAAGAAGCGGGGTATGTATTGAGGCGCCTCATGCGCAGACTTTTCGTATATGAATACCAGGCCAATATAGTCTGGAGTGTTGTTGAGGGTATTCTGCATGACATGATACATGAATACGGCGAGATGTATCACGAGCTTTTTTCCAACTCCAGCTTCATCAGCGGAGAATTGCTTACGGAAAGGGAAAAATTTTTAAAAACGCTTGAAGCAGGCGTGGAATTTTTGAAAAAAATGGACGAGATAGATTCGCACTCGGCTTTCAAACTCTACGAAACTTACGGCATTCCTTTTGAAATAATAAAAGAGTTCGGAGCGGAACGCGCCCAAAAGCTCGACCGCGCCGAATTTGACGAAGAGTTCAGAAAACATCAGGAAATATCGCGCGCGGGAATAGAAAAGAAATTCGGCGGGCACGGAATGATTCTGGACACGGGCGAGCTGAAAGCCGCGGACGAGGAGGAGCTGAAAAAAGTGACGCGCCTGCATACCGCGACGCATTTATTGCAGGCCGCTTTAAGAAAAATTTTGGGAGATACCGTAAGGCAGGCCGGCTCCGATATTACCGCCGAGCGCGCGCGGTTTGATTTTTCGTTTGAAAGAAAATTGTCGGATGAGGAAAGGAAAAAAGTGGAAGATACGGTGAACTGGGCCATTTCCAGCAAATTTGACGTGCAGATGAAGGAAATGCCTTACGAGGAAGCCATCAAGGCCGGTTCACTCCATTTTTTCAAAGAAAAATACCCCGCAACGGTGAAAGTTTATTCGGTGGGACATTTCAAAGCGGACCCTCCCGAAATTTTCTCTCGCGAACTTTGCGGCGGCCCGCACGTAAAAAATACTTCCGAAATCGGTCACTTCAAAATAATCAAACAGGAAGCCATCGGCGCCGGCCTCCGCCGCATCCGCGCTACGGTGGAATAAAAATTAAAACAAATAAAAAAAGGCTACAGGGGTTTGTAGCCTTTTTCGTCTATCGGTTTTTTGAGAACTTCGTCCGAAATCAACTCCGCCACCGGCAATCAACCTCTTTGTATTCATTTATCCTCCATGAAAAATGTTTTTCTGCTTGAAAGATTAGCATATATTGCATACTTTGTCAACTAAACATTGCTCAAAATGAGCGCTATGCTCTATGCAGATTTTGAGAATTAAAGATGCGTTATTTTGGAACGAAAACATCCGCTTATTACGAAAGAATGCATAACGTGTTGTTGCCGACGACGATTGAGGACTTTCGCCCGGTAATCAAATCGGCCAGCGGCGTTTGGGTTGTTGATGTTGACGACAATAAATTTTTGGATTTTACGTCGCAGGTGGGCATTGTCGTTGATCATGTTTCGGAAGATGTTGTAAGTGCGGTGCAAGAACAGGCGAGCAGAGCACTCGGCATCATTTCGAATGATTTTCAGTTTGCTTCAGTGCACGGCAGAGGAAGCTTGCGCGGAGAGGAAGTGTCCCCGGTAAAACTTGCCGAAGAACTTATCAGACTCGTTCCCGTGCCTTATCCCAAAAAAGTTTTATTTGAGGTTTCCGGCGCCACTGCGGTAAACGCGGCGATAAAAATTTGTCGTGCCGCGCAGCCTAAAAAAGAATGGTTCGGAGCTTTCCAGAAAGCTTTTCACGGACGTCACGGGCCAAGTCTGGATATTTCAAGCTCTAAATTGATCCATAAACAATTACACAAAGAAGGCAGTGTCGTTAAAAGATTTCCTTTCCCGGATTCAAGTATTCATTTCGGTGATTATAAAAAGTTTTTTCCTCATGAATATTTCCAATCTGACACCGACGGTATGAGAAATAATTTTAACACCCTTTTTGTAGAGATTGTGCAGGGCGAAGGAGGAATTAATATTCCCAATCTTAAAGCACTAAACTGGCTGCATCGGCAAGTAAAAAATATCGGCGGACTTTTCGTTGCAGATGAAGTACAGACAGGTCTCGGGCGCACAGGCAAAATGTTCGCGAGCGAATATTTGGATGAACAGCCTGATATGATAATCCTTTCCAAAGCTTTGGGCGCAGGCGTTCCTATCGGCGCTGTTGTAACGCGAACGGATATTTTGCCTAACGGAACAATTCCGCAAAGCGCGCATTCAGGCACTATGCCCGCGTGTCCTTTGGCGGTCGCCGCGGCTCTCGCTAATCTGCGTTTTATGCAGGACGAAGACCTTGTTCGCCATTCTTCCGAAATGGGCAAATATTTGCGAGGCAAGCTAAGAAAGATAGCTGATTCAAATTCTGTTATTACCGACGTAGACAGTCTGGGCGGCCTGATGATACGCGTGGAATTTACTACCAAAGCTGCTGCGGATAAGGCTGTTATTGAGTGCCTTAATCAGGATCCGGGCCTTTTGCTTATAGAAGCCGGAGACAAGACAATCAGATTTATGCCTCCGCTTACGGTATCAAAGGAAGAAATAGACCTGGCTCTTTCAATATTCAGCAATTCATTAAAAACCCTGGTGTAAACCGGGGATTTATTTTATAATTTTAATATTTTTTTGGTCTCGTCGTTGTGGATAACTCACGTTTACATACTTTCTAATTATTTTCTATAATGGCAATATGATTACAAAAAAGCAAAAACAAGTTTTTGATTTTGTGAAAAAATATCATGCCAAATATGACTATGCGCCCACTCTTTTAGAAATCAAGCGCAAATTTAAACTCGCTTCTGTTTCTACTGCTCATTATTATCTGAAAAAATTACAGGAGGCAGGACAACTCAAAAAAGAATTCAATCAGCCGCGAGCTGTTTCGACTGTTGATAAAAAGCAAACAATGGAGGTGCCGATTTTAGGTGTAATAGCCGCTGGGCAACCCATTGAAGTAATCGAAGTGCCAAACGAAACAATTACCATTACCAAAGACGAAATAAGCAAGCAGGGAAAACATTATGCTTTGCGAGTGCAGGGCAACAGCATGATTAACGAGGGAATTTTTGATGGCGATATTGTTGTTATCCGCAAACAAGAAGATGCGGACAATGGACAAACAGTTGTCGCTATTATTGATGATAATCAAGCAACTCTCAAAAAATTATACCGAGAAAAAGACAAATTTCGGCTTCAACCGGCAAACCCGACTCTATTTCCAATTTATCGCGATGAAGTAGAGGTACGTGGTGTTGTTGTAAAAATAATCCGCAATCTCGAATCGCAAACAGATAAAGTTCAATCTGATGAAAAATACACTCGTCGAATAGATTATTCATGGGATTATCGAGGAGAAAATACCAAAACATATACTCATGGCATACACACCTACCCCGCAATGTTTATTCCGCAAGTAGCACGCAGATTGTTAGAAACTTACAGTAAAGAGGGCGATACAATTTGTGATATTTTTTGTGGTTCCGGCACGGCCCTTGTGGAAAGCAAAGTTTTGAATAGAAACGCTTATGGTATTGATCTAAACCCACTGGCAATTTTTCTTGCCAAAGCGAAAACTACACTAATCAATCCTCAAAAATTAACAAAGGAATATATTGCTCTGCTAGGCAGATTGGAAAAAATAAAAGATAACGAGATTAAAAAACCGGAATTCAAAAACCTCGATTTTTGGTTCAAGGAAAAATCCATCGTTAAACTTGCAAAACTCAAAAAAGCAATCCAAGAAATTGACGATAAAACGATACGCAATTTTCTGATGGCCGCTTTCAGTGAAACTGTGCGCTACGCCTCAAATACTAAAACGGGTGAGTTTAAGTTAGTTAGAATTAAAGGAGAAAAACTAGAAAAACACGACCCTGATGTTTTTGGTATTTTCCGAAAAAAAACTGAGGCAAGCTTTGCTGGGGTTAGTGAATTTTATAAAGAGGCGAAAAGAGGCGCGCGGACAAAAATTATCTTTGGCGATTCATCAAAGGGAAATGGCGTAAAAGAGAACTCCATTGATTGCATTATTACTTCGCCGCCATACGGCGATAGCAGGACAACTGTTGCGTATGGGCAATTTTCTCGTTTATCTTCGCAATGGATCGATATTTTTGACGATCCGAATGACGCTTCCGGTGTTGATAATGAATTACTTGGCGGGAGAGCCACTAAAACATTATCCCATGTTCTCTCATCAGATTATCTTAATGATTCGCTCGATAAAATTGCCAAACAAGATGAAAGCCGCGCTAAAGATGTTTTAAGTTTTTATATTAGCCTAAACGACTGCTTAAAGAGAGCGTATGAGATACTAAAACCGAAGAAGTATTTTTGCCTTGTTATCGGCAACCGGCTAGTAAAACAAGTTCGTATTCCTACGGATTTTATTATTGCCGAGTTGGGAGAGAAAATCGGTTTCACTTGCGAAGAAATTTTTGTCCGCAACATTCCAGGTAAAAGAATGCCAATCAAAAACTCTCCCACAAATATTGTCGGCGCAGTTGAGGAGACGATGAATAGGGAAAGTATTGTTGTGCTAAGAAAAAACTAAATCAGTCGCACTTTGCCACTAAAGCAGTTGTAGAGCTTGTTGATTTTCACTCTAAAACCAGTCCCGTGATTTCTGACACTTCCGTTTTGGCGGTAATACATACGAAAATCAACTACGATATGATCTTTCTTAGTCATTTTCTTGAATAATTCAAAATCAAAACCACTCAATAAATAGGCTTCGTTGAAATGAAAATGTTCTTTACCCTTGATTTCTTTTGTATCGGCAAGGACATATATCAAGGCGGGTAATTTATCGCCAAATTTCTTTTGCACAGACTCAATATCCCAGTAAATATTTAGGCGTTTTCCTTTGCCTTGTACGCGAATTTTGTCTCCCGCCACAGAAAGTTTAAGCGATTGGTTATTGTATCTTTTGCACGATAATGTCGAGTGTAATTCTTTTGATCTGCCGTTGTCTCGCTTTGAATAGCCGAAGTTATCGAGCAACATCCTGTCTCTATCGCCGCCTTTCGGAAGCGGCTCAAGAGTAAAGAGAGTAAGCATTGACTTTGCACTTCGCCGATATGCTTTCAGTTCGGCAACGCCAGCAATATCGTGGAGTGGTATGTTGTTTTCTTTGATATGGAGTAAATCTTCAAGCGTTTTACCTATACCAGTATCGCCAACTCTATGGGTTGGCACAAAACCAAGTTTTTTGATGTGCCGAAGATTATTTTTGAGGGTGGCTAGATTCATACTATTTTAGAAAATAATCCATTGGTTTTCTATAAATCCGAGCAAGTTCTTTCAGAGCGACAACATCAATCCGCCTCTGTCCAGATTCAACTTTAGAGACATGGGATTGTGTTTTGCCGAGTAGTTTAGCCACATCGATTTGATCTAAATCGGCCTCTTGGCGAGCTCTTTTTAACTGCTCAACGATATATTTATGGTCTTTTGAGTAGATTGTTTTAACCATATTGATACTTGTATAATAATATTCCATTGTGTTATATTCCAAACTGTCATATGGTTTGATGGAGACCACTTTATAAACCTCTAGTATAAACCGGGGTTTTATTTTATAATTTGAGTATGTTCGGACTTTTCGGAAACAAGGCAAAAAAACTCCGTATTTTGGCGGTGGACGTAGGCACTGTTTCTATTTCGGCGGCTCTCGCCGAGAAGACTTTGCCCGACGGCAAATACGAGATAAAAAAGGTTTTGCGCTATTTTTTCCAGCTGATAGACATCTCTTCCAAAGGCAAGGACAGGAACGAGCAGATAATGAGAATGTTTTTGGGAGGTTTTAATAAATTGTTTGCGGACACATTCAAGCTTGAGCGCAGTATTGATGAGATATTGATAAGTTTTTCCGACCCGTTTTTTGTTGAAAAAAGGATAACTCGCGGTTCTGCGCGCAAGCATCCGGATAACCCGATAACCCCTGAAGAAATGGCCGGACTGATTAAAGAAATGGAGGCGGAGGCGACTGAAGGCCCGAAGGACCTGGCTCTCGCCGGAAAAGAAATGGTTTCTTTGCGTGTGAACGGTTATCCGGTGGACAACGCTGTCGGCTACAGGGGAAGCACGGTGGAAGCGTCGGGTCTTTTCACCCTTATCAGTAAGTTTTTAAAGGAATACGTGGAAGACGCGAAAGAAAAATTTTTCCCGAGAAGCACAATAAATTATTATTCCGATGTACGGGTTTTGTGGCAGGTTTTAAAATCTACAGAAAATATTTTTGAGCCGGCGGCGGTAATAGATATAGGAGGGGAAATGACAGGAGTTTTTTTTGTAGGCGCCGTGTCCGGAGCCGCCAATAATACATTTTTGCCGGATGCCATTGAGCACGGAAAGCCCGTCGCTTTCGGCGTAAGAACAATAGAGAGAAGACTGGCCGCGTTTTTGAAAACGGATTTTTTTGAAGCTGAATCCGCGTTTAAAAAATATACCGCCGGCACTTTAGACGAGACCATGCGGGTAAAGGTTTCAAAGATACTTGATTCGGCGATGGAAGACTGGTGGAATTCGCTCACAGGATCGCTTGCGGATTTCAAAGGCAAAAAAATACTGATAACCGGCGGAGGCGCGGACTGCGATTTTTTTTCAGAAACGATAAAATTAAATTTTAAAAAATATTACGATTTGGACATAAATGTACATGTTTTACAGGCGGAAGCTTTTAAAGATTATTTTTCGCCGCCGGATATGCTGAAAGGCGGTTCTGATGTTGTTTTAGCTTCATTAATGCTTTATTCTTAAAAAAATGGCCGGCAAAAAAATAATCAGTGACGTAATAATTTCGCGGCGCAAGAAAGAAGCGTCAAAAGCGCTTGCGGAAAAGGTTTTTTTGGAAGAGGCGCCGATAGTACACGGGCCGGTTCCGGAAAAAATCCAAAAAACTCCTCGGAAAAAGTTAAAGTTTTCGGGCATAGTAATGCTTATTTTAGTCTTTGTTTTGGGGTTTTTGGCGGTGCGCGCTTTAAATGCGGTGAAAATGACGGTAAATATTACCCCGCGGGCGGTGTCTTTGGCGGTTGATAAAAGTCTTGTTCTGGCGAGATCAGGCGGAGGGGTGTTGTTTACCACGGCCACACTTTCCCATCCGCTTTCAGGGTCTTTTCCGGCGGAGGAAAGCAAGATTGCAGAAAAAAAAGCTGAAGGCACAGTCGTTATTTATAATAATTCTTCAAAAGACGCGCAGATACTTGTTGCTTCTACACGCCTTGAGACGCCCGAGGGCAAAATTTACAGGATACCTTCAACCGTTGTTGTGCCCGGCACCAGAGTAGAGAACGGCAAAACAATGCCGGGTTCCAAAGAGGTGAAAGTCGTCGCCGACAAGCCCGGCGCAGACTACAATATCGGGCTGACGGATTTTACATTCCCCGGCCTAAAAGATTCACCGAAATTCGAGACCGTGTTCGCCCGTTCAAAAACAGAGATGACCGGAGGATTTTTCGGCACAACCAAACTTGTGTCAAAAAACGCGGTGGACACGGCGTCGGCGTTTCTTGTAAATGAGCTGAACAAAAGTCTGAAAAATATTATTTCCAAAGAATTGGTGCCCGGGCAGTTCTTTCTTCCGGGCTCGGAGGAATTTGCGGTTCTTTTGGCGGAGACTACACCGAAAGCAGGGGAGGCCTCCGCGGATAAATTTGATCTGAAATTGAACGGGAATGTGCGCTGGGCAACGGTAAAAATGAAAGATATTGCCTCAGCTTTAACTTTAAACAGCATTGATCCTGCGAGTTTGGGCAAAGGCGAGACGCAAATAAAAAATCCCGACGCGCTGGCTTTTAAACTTTCAGGATATAAATTTGACGCGGCGTCTTTTAGTATGAATATCAAGGGAAACGCGCGCATTGAAGCGGCTTTGGACCCGGCGGAGATTAAAAACCGTATTGCAGAAGCTTACGTAACTGATGCTCCGGGCGTATTAGAGCTGGTTCCTGGTGCGGCCCGCGCGGAAGTCAAATTTAGCCCGTTTTGGGCGGGTTCTTTGCCCAGAGCTTTCTTTAATCCCGCGGGCAATCCTGACCATATTGACATTACAATCGTATCGCGTTAAAATAAAGCTAATATTATGACTAAATTTAACGTGCAATTGCCGGTATCTGTATTTAAAGAGGGTAAGCATTTTGTTGCTTTTACTCCTGCTTTAGATTTGTCTACTTCCGGTAAAACACACGAACAAGCCATGGAGAGATTTAGCGAAATTGTTGAGATATTTTTTGCTGAAATAATGAAAAAGGGAAGCATGGAAGAAGTGCTTTTAAGTCTGGGATGGGAAAAAATCAAAAAACAGTGGAACCCGCCTAATTTGATTTCGCAGGAATCTAAACAAATAAAACTCGCAATAAGATAATCTTTTAGATGCCATCGCTAAAGCCTATTAGTTGGAGAAAGTTTGAGAAATTTGTTTTGTATGTAGGGTGTCATTTCACAAGGAAAAAAGGAGATCACAGAGTTTATCAAAGAGAGGATTTAAAGAGGCCGGTAATTTTTCCTGAAGACAGCGAAATACCAGTTTTTATTATACGTAATAATCTGCGTACTTTAGGAATAAGCCATAACGATTATCTAAGTATTTTAGATAAGATTTAGACCATTTATGCTCCATTTTACTCACATATTGACATCGCAATCATATCGCGCTAGTATGTCCCTAACATCTTATATCCTTTAAATGGCATCAGGAAAAGGCACTGTAATTAAAGAAGGGCAGGTAGTTGAGGCGTTGCCCTCGGCCACTTTCCGCATTTTGCTGGATAACGAAAACCGCGAGGTATTCGGACATCTATCGGGCAAAATGAGGCTGCATTACATAAAAGTTCTTGTAGGTGACAGGGTCGTATTGGAGTTTTCTCCTTACGACGAATCAAAAGCGAGGATAATAAAGAGGTTGTAATTACCAATAGGTTTGATAAAGCCCAATGAGAGTAAGAGCATCAGTAAAACCAAGGTGTGTTAAATGCAAAGTGGTGAGACGCCGCGGGCGTGTTTTTATTATTTGTTTAAACCCCAAGCATAAACAGCGCCAGGGTTAATATTTTTTATTTTATATTTTTATGGTAAGAATCGCGGGGGTAAATATCCCGGACAATAAAAAAATACCGTACGCCCTTTCCTACATTTACGGAGTGGGAGTGTCTTTGGCGCTTGATATTTTAAAAGAGGCAAAAGTGGACCGCGAAAAGCGCTCCAAGGAACTTTCCGCGCAGGAAGTAAATAAACTCCGTGAAATAATAGAGAACCAGTTTAAAGTGGAAGGGGAGCTCCGCCGTGAAATAACTTTAAATATTAAAAGATTAAAAGACATCAATTCTTATAGGGGCACCCGTCATAAGCGCAATTTGCCTGTAAGAGGACAGCGCACAAAAACAAATTCGCGCACCAGGAGAGGCAATGTCAGGAAAACAATGATGTCGGGCAAGCGTAAAATGGAGAAGAAATAATTCGATAAACTCACTATAAATAAAATATTATGGGAAAAAAGCGCATAATTCAAAAACAAGATCTTACGACTGAGGAGGGCAGAGCCGCGGCTATTAAGACTACTTCGTCAAAAAGAAAATTTTCCGACGGGGTTGTGCACGTGCAGGCAACCTACAACAATACTATTATTACCATTACCGACAGGAACGGGGATGTTGTGATGTCCTCATCCGCCGGAGCTTTGGGATTTTCCGGCGCCAAAAAAGGCACTCCATATGCTTCCACGAAAGTAGCCGAGTTTTTGGGTGAAAAAGCCAAAGCCATGGGCATTAAAGAGCTTTCAATTTTAATAAAAGGGGTCGGGGCCGGCAGAGATGCCGCCGCAAGGTCTTTTGCGGGGCAGGGTTTTGAGATTACTTCAATAAGGGATATTACTCCCATCCCGCACAACGGTCCGCGTTCTCCTAAGCCGAGGAGAGTTTAAAAAAATATATGAGAACAACAGTAACATGTAAAACTTGCAGAAGGCTCCGGATGTCCGTTTGCGGACGCGAAAAATGCGCTTTTAAAAGAAAGCCGTATCCTCCGGGCGTCCACGGCAAAGCTTTTAGGCGTGCTGGCTCGGAATTCGGCGTACAGCTTGCGGAGAAACAAAAGTTAAAATTTTTGTACGGACTGCGCGAGCGCCAGTTCAGGAATTATGTTCAGGGGGCGCTGAAACAAAAAGACGCGGGAACAAGCGACGCGATAATCAACGCTTTGGAAAGCAGGCTCGACAACGCGGTTTACCGCCTCGGTTTTTCGCCAACACGCGCAGCCGCCAGACAGGTTGTGAACCACGGCCATGTGCTGGTCAACGGTAAAAGGGTCAATATTCCTTCTTATCGTCTGAAGATCGGTGATGAAGTGAAGCTCCGCGAAGCAAGCAAACAAAAGGGCCCCTTTGCGAATCTTGAAATTTTGATAAAGAAAGCTGCCCCTCCCTCATGGCTGGAGCTTGACCGCGTATTGTATGCGGGCAAGATGATGGCTCCTCCTTCTGGTGAAGGACTTGGGAAAGGATACAACATGAACGCTATAGTCGAATATTATTCAAGATAAAAATTATTATTAATAAAAACAATTTTTTCATATGGATTACGAAATAGTTTTGCCTTCAAATACGCGTGTCGTCTCCGAAGAGGAGAATAAGGGAGTTTACGAGATAGACGGTCTTTATCCCGGCTACGGCAATACACTGGGCTCTTCTTTGAGGAGAATACTTTTGTCGTCTTTGCCGGGAGCGGCCGTTACAAAGGTAAAGATAGAAGGCGCGTCCCACGAATTTTCCACTGTTTCAGGCGTGCTTGAGGATATAATGACGATAATTTTGAATTTAAAACAGCTGCGCTTCCAGATACACGGAGATGAGCCGCAGACGGCGACCATTGAAGTAAAAGGAGCCAGAGAAGTAAAAGGAAAGGATATCAAATGCCCGACACAGCTGGAAGTAAAAAATAAGGATCACCATATAGCCACGCTTACGGACAAGAACGCGTCTTTTTCAGTTGAGCTTACTGTTGAGCGCGGGCTTGGATTTGTGACCGCGGAAAATCTTGTAAAAGACAAAGTTGCCGTGGGGTCGCTTATTTTAGACGCAATTTTCACACCTATCCGCCGCGCCAACTATGAAATTGAGAATATGCGTGTCGGCGACAGGACCGACTACAACCGTTTGAGGCTTTTTATAGAAACCGACGGAACAATCGCTCCGAGAGAAGCTTTTAAAAGAGCGCTTTCCATTATGAGGCGCCAGATTGAACAGATAGAAAGCTTTGATATGGACGCGGGCGAGGCCAAAGTTAAAGCGCCGGCCGCGGAAGAAAACGAAGCGCCGTCAGGGTTTGATGTGCTCAAAATAACTCCTCGCATAAAGAAGGCGCTTCTTGATGCAGGAATTTCCACGCCGGAAACTCTTTCCGAAAAAACGGCGGATGAGCTTATGTCCATTGAAGGCATAGGGGCGAAGGCCGTGGGAGATATTAAAAAAGCGATGACTAAAGCGGGATTTTCACTAAGAGAATAATTTTTTTATGAAGCATCAGAAAAAAGGCCGTAAATTCGGAAGAGAAAGGAACCAAAGGCGGGCATTTATGAAAGGCCTCGCTGTTGCTTTGGTAATGAAAGGGAAGATAAAAACTACTCTTGCGCGGGCAAAGTCTCTCGGCCCATACGCGGAAAGGCTGATTACTTACGGAAAATCCGCGAACAAAACAACTGGTTCAAGAAGGATTAGCGCCGTGCTTCCGAAAGTTGCCGCCAAGAAATTGATGATGGAGATCGCCCCGAAATATGCGGACAGGAACGGAGGCTACACCCGCATCATCAAGATAGGCCGGCGCGCACACGACGCCGCTTCTATGGCTTTTATTGAATTTGTTTAATATAATGCGAATCACAGCTTAGTTTTATGAAAACTGAAATAATTATGGACGCGAAAAATAAGAAATTGGGCCGTCTAGCTTCAGAGGTGGCAAAGGCTCTGCGCGGAAAGACTGCCGCGGATTATTTGCCGAACAGGACCACTTTTCCGAAAATTATCGTAAAGAACGTGGACAAAATAGAGTTTTCCGAAGCGAAGCTTAAAGACACCTTTTTCCAGCGCTATTCGGGGTATCCGGGTGGCAGGAAAGTTTTTTCCGCATGGGATCTTGCGCAAAAAGACAAGAGGGAAGTTTTGAGGCATGCCATCTGGGGGATGCTCCACAAGAACCGCCTGAAAAAAGAGATGATTAAAAATTTAACTTTGTATCATGGAGAAGAAAAGTGAAAAATCCGCCCAAGGCGGATCGGCCTTGGGCCGATATTTTGAGGGTGTAGGGCGCCGAAAGACATCGGTGGCACGCGCAAGACTTTCCGCTTCAAAAGGAAAAGAGATAGAGATGACCGTGAACGGCAAGCCGTACAAGGATTATTTTTCAACCGTGGAACTCCGCCAAATCGCGGAGAACGCGTTTCATAAAAGTAATTTGGCGGGACACTACAAAGTATCCGCGCATGTGAACGGGGGAGGCATCAATTCGCAGGCCGAGGCTTTGCGCCACGGCATTGCCCGCGCGCTTTTGGAAACAGACCCCGAGCTCCGCAAAATCCTGAAAGTTGAAGGCTACTTAAAGCGCGACCCAAGAGCAAAGGAACGCAGAAAATTCGGTCTCAAAAAAGCCCGCAAAGCTCCGCAGTGGGCGAAGAGGTAGGCGGGCGCCCGCGGACATTTGGATGTTGACACAAACAGCCAGCAGGTGCTACGTTGTTTTCAGACTATTTTTTAGGAGGAACATATGAATCGATTAACCGGGTTTGCTGCAGTCATCATCGCCATTTTTTTCTTCATGGTTCCAAAAACTTATGCGGAAGAATTCGGAGGAGTTGGCCTGAGATTCTTTATAGTTACAACGTCCAATATAGACGGCTCCAACGAGCGTCACATGTATTACGTTGATTCAACTATACCGGGTACTCCGGCAGGAGATTCCGACATCGGATTGGGCGGACAGATTACCGAGATTAATGGGAAAGAAGTTGATAGCAAAAACCCCGATTCTGTGCGTGATGCAATCCGCGGACCTGTTGGGACAGAGGTCAAAATTAAAGTCTTTCGGCAAAAATGGGATACTAGCGAACAGATTCCAATGGTGCATCTTGATTATAAAGAGTATACCTTCACACGCGCCGTTATCAAAGCTCCTGATTTGGAAAAATAAATTCAATTAGTTTAAAACCGCCCCCAAAAGGCGGTTGTTTTTTTGCTATTGACAAATATGGATAAAAAATGTTATAGTTTATGCAGGTTTATAGCGCAATTTTGTATCGGATTGAAAACAAAAAATAGAACGAAAGGAATTCAAATGTTTAGAGAATATCGTACACTAAGAGCCCTTCGCAGGGGCGAGATTATTGACCTCGGAGGCATCAAGCTCAAAATGGACGATGGACAAATTCAAGTAGGAGACCTGTACATAGGAGAGAGAAACACAGGCCCCAAACTGCTTACTGCAAAAAGGATTGTTATGCTGGACAATGAAAGCGGAATCAATTTCATCGTCCCGACTTGTAACGCTTACTACTACGACGGCCCGGAGTGTGTGAAAGTGTGCGAGGCTGATTAGATTTACGGTTGAATAAATAAAAAACTAACTAAGGAGGTATAAATGTCCACGGAATATTTTGTTGAGGCGACGGGTGAGTTGTTGGGTACGGTGCGTGTCACCGGCCCGTATTGCTGCCGCTGTGAAGTCAGTCTGGTGACGAAAAAATCGGGCGGAGTCAATGTTCCTGACCCGCGCAAGGTTTCCCGCGAACGTGTTAACGTTGACCGGTGTCCGCGCTGTTTGCAGAAGCGTTGCTGGTATGACCAAATTCAGCAAAGCATCGGGTTTTATTTTGCGATGCCGGCCCGCCGGATATCCCGGTTCCATCCTGATACGCCGGTGGTGGACGGGGACGGCCTGAAAATGACAATCCAGAGTTTCAGCGAAGAAATCATCGATATGGCCAAGTTCTTGTTCTCGGCGCCGGGAGTCTGCGTTGCCTGCAATGACAATATGTCGGAAAACGGTAAGTTTTGCAGTCACTGCGATGATATCATCAGTTCCCAAAGAAACTCGGGGTAAAAAAAAGGAGAACGGATAATGGAGTGGAACCTGAAAACGGTCGGATTGTCGCTGATTTGCACATTGTTCGCGTTTGGCGCGGGATGGGTAAATCATCATGTTCATGCATGGTCGGCTCTGTGGTGGCTGTCGGCATTTGTAATCATCGGCGCGGGGCTTTACGCAATCCGGTTTTGGCTTTATGCCGCGCTAGCTACACTGGCTTTTGCTTTGGTGGTCGGCCTTATTGGTTACATCATTGCGTTTCCGTGGTAGGGGTGGAAATTTTTAGGGCGGTGCGGGAAATAAAATTCCCGCCCCGCCCTTTATTTTTTTCTTATACAAATTTGATATTAGAAAAAAAATAAAAGAACAAAGGCTTTGCCGGATGGCAAAGCCTTTTTTTGTACCGCGTTTTTTGCGGTTACGTTACTTCGTAGGAAAGAGTTGGATGATTCTTCCGCGCTCTCCTGAATCAAATCGGTGCGGTTTGTTTCTTTGTTCGGCCACTGCTTTCGCGGGGGTGTTTTTGAAGTCGCGCAGCTGAAGCATAAGCGAAAGATCCGCGGCCTGTTTTTGCAATTTGATTCGCTCACTTTGGTACTCAACGATGAGACCAGACTGATGATGCGCCCAGTCTAACTGTCTGATGAACGCGTCTGCGGCGATGAACATCCCTAAAGCGAAAAGCGCCAGCCCGATGATCTTGATGATTACCGGAGAGGGGATACTCATTATCAAAACGACCACACTTACCGCAAATAGAGCCAATCCTGCAAAAAACATTCTCTCTCTGTTCATACAATACTCCTTTCTTGTTTAGGAACTATATTATTTATACCTAAACCATTATACTACTATTTAGCATAAAAGTCAAGTCCGAAACCAACTAAGTTTCGGCGGTTAGCACTCTTGACGGTAGAGTGCTAAATTTGATAAACTTACTTTTAAACAGCTTTTATGAAATTAGATAACCGAAAAGAGCATATTTTAGACTTTATAGTGCGCGATTATATCGCGACCGCCCAGCCGGTCTCTTCCGGCAGGATGGCTTTGCGCAGAGTTCTGGATTCCAGTTCTGCAACATTGAGGAATATTATGCTTGAGCTTGATGAGGGCGGTTTTCTTTTCCAGCCGCACACTTCCGCCGGAAGAGCGCCTACGGAGAAAGGATACCGGTATTTTATTGATAATATGATTGGTAAGCCTAAAGCATCGTCTAATTTTTCCGAATTTTCAGCCGACGCTTTAGGCTCGTTTGTTAATGATTTTGCGCATGACCTTGGGATATTTGCTTCGGCAATGATAACCGGAGAAAAAAATATGCGCGAGCTCGCAGGTTTCCGCGATGTGCTTTTAGAGCCCGAATTTCGTGAAGAAGATATGCTGGAAAACTTCGGCCGCATGGTTGACGAAATAGATTCGGTAATGGGCGAGTACCAAAAAGCTTTAATAAAAGAAGATAATGATTATAATGTGTGGATCGGGCGGGAAAATATTTACCCAGGGGCGAGAAAAGGCAGTACGCTTGTGGCACGGATAAGTATGCCAGAGGAAAATGAAATGATATTTTTTGCTTACGGGCCTACAAGAATGAATTATGAAAAAGCAATATTTAAGCTTAAAAATTTAATAGATGAAATATGAATGACGAAGATAAAAATAATAATGAAGAAGAAATATTGGAGGACGAAGTTGAGGTTGTGGAGGAAGAGGCTCTGCAGGATAAATTGAAAAAACTGCGGGCGGATTTAAAAACCTGCCAGAGCGAAAAAGCGGATTACCTCGCCGGATGGCAAAGAGCAAAAGCGGATTTCATAAACGCGAGGCGCGACGAAGAGAAAGCGAGGGGCGAATTTGCGAAATATGCCGCGGAGAAGGTTTTAAGGGAGATGCTTGTGGTAGCTGATTCGCTAGGACTTTCCGGCAACGCGGAATGTAAAACTGTTCTAGAACAGTTAAATAATATTTTAAAGAAAGAAGGGGTGGTACAAATAGAAGTGAATGGGCTGGTTTTTAACCCAATGTACCACGAAGCGCTCGGGCAGACGGAAACGGATAAAAAAGAAGAGGACGGTGTTGCGCTGGAAGAATTGCAAAAGGGATATATGCTCCACGGCAGAGTGCTCCGCCCGGCAAAAGTAAAAGTAGGAACATATAAATCAGATTAATAAATTAATAATAACAAACATATGAGTAAAATTTTAGGGATAGATTTAGGCACAACAAATTCAGCGATGGCGATTGTGGAAGGAGGAAGCCCGAAAATATTGGAGAATACGGAGGGAGTGCGGACCACTCCTTCAATAGTCGCTTTTTCAAAGGCGGGCGAACGGCTGGTCGGTCTTTTAGCCAAGCGTCAGGCGGTGACGAACCCGAAAAATACTATTTATTCGGTAAAGCGCCTTATCGGCAGAAAATTCAATGATGCGGAGGTAAAGCGCGACAAAACTCTTCTGCCCTACGAAATAAAAGAGTCGGCGAACGGCGGAGTGGAGGTAAAAATAAATGAAAAATGGTATAGGCCTGAAGAAATTTCGGCGATGATTTTGTCAAAGCTCAAGGCGGACGCGGAGTCAAAGCTCGGCGAAAAAATAGAGGAGGCGATAATTACTGTTCCCGCCTATTTTGATGACTCGCAGAGGCAGGCCACAAAAGCCGCGGGCGAGATAGCCGGCTTTAAAGTAAGGAGAATAATAAACGAGCCGACCGCGGCAGCTTTAGCATACGGGCTCAACAAAAAGAAAAATGAAAAGATAGTCGTTTACGACTTCGGAGGAGGAACTTTTGATGTGACGGTTCTTGAGATAGGAATGGAGGGCGATGAGCAATCCGTGGAAGTTAAAGCCACCGGAGGAGACACTCATTTGGGCGGGGACGATTTGGACCAGAAAATAATTCAGCACATCGCCTCCGAATATAAAAAAGAATCGGGAATAGACGTAACCAAAGATGTTCTGGCGCTTCAGCGCTTAAAAGAAGCCGCGGAAAAAGCAAAACACGAGCTTTCAACGACCATAGAAACGGAAATAAACATACCGTTCATTACTTCGGACGCTTCCGGTCCCAGGCATTTGCTTCTTAAATTTACCCGCGCAAAGCTTGAGGACCTGGCGCACGATTATTTGGAGAAATCTTTTGAAGTTACAAAAAGCGTGGTAAAAGACGCGGGATTCGCGATATCGGATATAGATGAAATTGTATTGGTCGGAGGACAGACCAGAATGCCGGCGATAGTTGAAGGCGTGAAAAAAATATTCGGCAAATCGCCGAACCTTTCCATCAATCCCGATGAAGTTGTGGCCTTAGGCGCTGCTACGCAGGGAGGAATTTCGCAGGGAGACGTCAAAGATGTTTTGCTTCTGGACGTAACGCCGCTGTCTCTCGGCATTGAAACTTTGGGAGGGGTAATGACTAAAGTAATAGAAAAAAATACTACCGTTCCGGTGGGGCGCGCCCAGGTTTTCTCAACCGCCGCCGACAACCAGACTTCCGTGGAAATACATGTTTTGCAGGGCGAGCGCGAAATGGCCGGAGATAACAAGACTTTAGGGCGGTTCATTTTGGACGGAATTCCGCCGGCGTCCCGCGGAATGCCTCAGATAGAAGTTTCTTTTGATATTGATGCCAACGGGATATTGTCGGTAAAAGCGAAAGATAAGGCTTCAAACAAAGAGCAGTCTATAAGAATAGAAGCTTCAACGGGTCTTTCTAAAGAAGAAATTGAGCGCATGAAAAAGGACGCTGAAGCCCACGCGGACGAGGACAGGAAAAAGAAAGAACTGATAGAAGCAAAAAACCGCGCCGATGCGCTTTGCTATACTGCGGAGAAAGCGCTGAGAGATGCCGGGGATAAAGTTCCGCAAGCAACAAAAGATGAAATTCAGGTTTCCATTGACGCGCTAAAAAAAGTAAAAGATTCGGATGATGCGTCCGCAATCCGCTCCGCTGAAGATGCTTTGTCAAAAACTATCCAAAAGATTGGGGACGCGATGTATAAAAAAGACGAGCCAAAAAGTGAAGAGAAGAAGCCGGAAGGCGAAGTAAAAGACGCGGAATTTAAAGACACAGAAGAAGATAAAAAATAATCATGCAAAAGGAATTTTTCAACGGCGAAGATACAATAAACGCAAATTTGGAATCAGAGTTTAATTTTAGAGAAATTGAGTTGCTTGAAGAACCGATAGAAAATATATTGATAGAGTTGGAAGACGAAGTTAATTCGGGGCATTATAAGATGATTTTAGGCGACGATGCTTCAGGCAGGATTCCAACGGATGTTTTCGGAGGAGTTATTAAATCAATCTATAAAGAAAAGAATTTTGAAGCTCCCAAAATAAGATTTATACCCGCCAACCCGAATATTCCTGAGGAGCCGCTAGATAAAAGAGTAAGATTGTTTAAAAAGGATTTAGGAGCAGATAAGCCAGATAAAATTCTCATAATCACAGACAGTATCGTAAGTGGCGAGCATCTTCGGCCGTTGGTACATAGCCTTAAAAATAACGGCATAAAATTTGATGTTGCTACAATAGGCGTGAAAGGAGGCGATATAAATGTAATCAAAAATTTAAAAGTAGAATTTGGTTGTAATATAGTTTTCGGCGCATTAACAGTGCCCAACATATATGGCAAGCGGTATTTGGGCGGTGTATATAAGGAATACGGAGATGTGGTGTCAAGGTCCCGTAAAAAAAACGCAAAGAAACATGAGGATCTCGCATACGAGGGCGATCAAGAGGCGCAGAAATCTATAAATAAGGCCAGACAAGATGTCAATAAATTATCCGGTGAAATTTATGAATGGTATAAACAAAAACAGAGAGATGTCGATGGGGATAAAAATTGATAAGATACATAGATGAAGCCTAAAGAAATTTTCCTAAGTGTTTTTTTAATACTCTCGGCTTTGGCGGGCTGGTGGGCCATTCCCCAAATATTGGGCAAGCCTTATTTGGCGTCCGCGGTCTTGCTTTACGCGGTGGTTTTAGGTTTTTTCCTTTTATTGGTAAAAAATAAATGGATTTTTTGGTGCGTATCGACGGCTTCTTTCGCGCTCGGGATATTTTTTTTCGCACAGGACCAATTTTTATTTTACGGGGCCGTTGCGGGGGCGGCAATGGTATTTTACGCGGTCAGGATAAAAGAGCAGGAAGAAAAAGCTTCGCTTAAAATTTTGCTCAAGCGCCTTGTCGGACAAAGTTTAAAAGTATTTTTTACCGCGCTTGCCGTATTTCTTACTTTCATTTATTACGGTTCGGTAAGCCGGAATCCGGACCCGGCGAAATTGCTTTTGCCGGAATCGATGTTTTCAGTCACTCTTAAACTCTTGGAAGCGCAGCTGCAGAGCACAATTCCGGGCTTCCGCGCGGACGCTACTACCGGGGAGCTTTTCGGTCCTTTGGAGCGGGAAGCGTTCGCACGGCAATATGGTATTAAACTTACGGGAAAAGAAAAAATTTCCGCTGTGCTTTATGATATTTTTCTTTCACGTATAAAAAGTTTTGTGGGAAATTACGTTGAATATATCCCGTTTATCGCCGCTTTAAGTTATTTCTTAATTTTAAAAACAATAAGCGCGGCGTTTTATTATGCGGCTTTGATGTTGATTTTTGTTATATTAAAGGTATTATTAGTCGCAGGATTGGTCAAAAAAATAACAATACCGGCGGAAAAAGAAATTTATGTCTAAAGATTATTACGAAATATTAGGAGTAACGAAAAATTCTTCGCAGGAGGATATTAAACGTGCGTATAGGAAATTGGCGCACCAGCACCACCCGGACAAAAAAGGCGGGGATGAAAAAAAATTCAAGGAGATAAACGAGGCTTATCAGATTTTGGGCGACGATAAAAAACGGAGCCAATACGATCAATTCGGCAGGACATTTTCTGGACAGGGCGGATTTTCCGCCCAAGGCGGACCAGCCTCGGGCTGGGATTTTAACGGATTTGATCTGGGAGATATTTTTGAAGATATTTTTTCCGCCCGAGGCGGATCCGCCTTTGGCGGAGAAGATTTTCTCGGAGGCTTCGGCGGTTTTGGCGGAGGCAGGAGACAAAGCAGGGCTAGGCGCGGAAGCGACATTGCCATCAATTTGGAAACCAGTTTTGAAGAATCCGTTTTCGGAGTTAAAAGAAGCGTTGTTATAGACAGGACCGTGCTTTGTGAGCACTGCTTGGGAAAAGGGGCGGAGCCGGACAGCGCAATAAAAAAATGCGCAACATGCCAGGGTACCGGGACCGTGCGCGAGACTCGCCGTTCTCTTTTCGGCTCGTTCAATTCGCTGTCGGAGTGTTCTATCTGCAGAGGAAAAGGCGAAGTGTCCGAGAAACCGTGTAAGATCTGCAGGGGCGTGGGTGCGGGAAAAAAGCGGACGACAGTTGAAATAGACATACCCGCGGGCATACGCGATTCCGAGGCAATTAAATATACGGGGTTGGGCGAAGCGATGCCGGGAGGCTCGGCGGGAGATCTTTATATAAAAATAAGGGTGCATCCGCATCCGGTATTCCGCAGGGAAGGCAATGACCTTTTGATGGACCTTTCCTTGCCGCTTTCAAAAATGCTTACCGGTGGAGAAGAAAACATAGATACGCTTGACGGGCGGGTTTTGGTCAAAATTCCCGAGCTCTCGCAAAGCGGGGACTTTTTACGTCTCCGCGGTAAAGGCGCGGCTTCGCCCCGCAGGGGCGGGAGAGGCGACCTGCTAATCCGTCTATACCCGAAACTTCCGAAAAAACTTTCCTCCCAAGCCAAAAAACTTTTGTCGGATTTGGAAAAGGAGGGGCTCTAGAAAAGTAAGCAACCTTTTTGCTTTTCTAGGTTAAAATCTCCCTATGCCCGCGCAAATACGCATCGCCGGGCATTTCGTTTTTGCCTTCGGGCTGTACGGTTAAAAGCTTAAGAGCCCGTTCACCGCAGGCGACGCAAGGGAAGCCGTCTTTTTCAAACACGGTTCCGGCCTGCATGGTCAGATGTCTTTCCACGACCTCGCTTTTTTTTATTTTTAAAACCCCTCCGCCGAGCTCTGCGTAAGCACCGGGCCATTTTTCGTACGCGCGCGTCATACGCTCAATGAATGCGGCGGGCTGTTCCCAGTCTATTTTGCCGTTTTCTTTTTCAATAAGTTTGGTAAAAGTTGCTTTTTCGTCTTCCTGCGGTATCGCCTCTATCTTTTTCTCAATCCATTTCGGCAGAGTATCAACAATCATCTCCGCGCCGAGCTTGGCCAGCGCGTCGTGAAGCTCGAAATATGTTAACTTGGCGGTCTCACCGCCAAGTGCCAATTTGCTTTGCACCAAAACCGGACCATGGTCCATTTTTTCGTCTAAAAGAATAATTGAAACTCCCGTATTATTTTCTTCGCCGGCAAGGACGGTGTATTCAATAGGCGAAGCCCCGCGGTATTTCGGAAGCAGAGAAGGATGGATGTTTAAGATGCCGTAAGGGAAAGCTTCAATAAGCGCTTTCGGGAGAATTTTACCGTATGCGGCCACAACTCCGATGTCGGGCTTCAAATCTCGTATTTTTTGTATGAACTTTTCATCCAGTGTTTCGGGCTGCATTATTACAATTCGGGCGTCTTTCAAAAATTGTTTGACGGGAGGAGAGCTGATTTTGAGCCCTCTTCCTGACGGCTTGTCGGGCGAGGTGACAACCGCAACCGGAGCCAAGCCCGCTTTTGTAAGCGCTTCCAGCGCCGGCACCGCAAATTCAGATGTTCCGAAGAATACTATTTTCATGTTTGCGCGGTTTGAGGCATCTCCGCCTGAATCTTGTGAACATTCTTCGCTTTATCAATAAAAAGCGTGCCTTCAAGATGGTCCATTTCGTGCTGAATAACACGGGCGAAAAGCCCCGAAGCCCCGCGGGAATGTTTTTTGCCGTGCTCGTCAAAATATTCTATCGTAAGTTTTTCCGGCCTTGTAACCTCGCCGTATATTCCGCGCACCGACAGGCATCCTTCAACGTCCTTATTTTTTTTTACGGAAACTTTTTTGAAAACCGGATTTATGAAAGCGACATAAGTTTGCTCGGCAGGTTTTCCTTTTTGCCTTAATTCTTCGGTTGTTGAAGAAATAACTTCTCCAGCCACCAAAAACACCCGCAAAGATTCACCGATTTGCGGAGCGGCGATGCCTATGCCGTCGGGCTCTCTGAACATTGCCTTTGCCATTTTTTCTATCAGCGTTTTTATGCCGGCGGATGCGGGGTCTCCGACGTTCTGGGCGCTTTTTCTTAAAACTTTATTTTCTTTTTGTACTATCATTGTCATTTATTTTTTTTATTCCCAATTCGCTCAAATACATCTGTCTAGGATAATATTTTTCGTAAATTTCGTCCAGCTCTTTCCAGAAGCTGTGATGCTTCAGTTTCAGCTCAAGCTCTTCCATCAGCTTCTTTGAAAGCATTGTGCCTATCGCGGGCTTCAGTTTCGTTTTGTTCGCCAAAAACCAGACAGCCATCATTTCAAGCTGTGTTCTGGAGAATATTTTAAGAGCTCTTTGCACAAGCCTGCCGTCCCTCCCGCGGACGATAATGGCCGATACCCCGCGCGTCTTTGTGGAGGCGTCGTGGAAGAAATCTATGAACTCCTTGATGTCGCTTTTTGGCATATTTCGTATATAATAATTATATGACTAAATTAGGCAAACTTATAACGGCCTTTTTGGCGGTTTTGGTCCTTGTGGGCGGAGCGGTGCTTTTTATGAAAAAAGGCGGCTCTCCTGAAAAAATCGTTTTACCGGATTTTAATTTCAGCAATTCTTTTCAGGCTGCCTCGGCAAACCCCGACACTTCGGCGTATCCCCAAAATTATGAAAATATTGATTATGGTTTTAGTTTCAGCTATCCCGACGGCTTTGATATCCGTGAAATAGACGAAGACCAGGGTTTCACCGTGCTCGCGGAAGGGAGGGACAGTAAAATTTTTCAGATATATATAAACGGTTTCGATGAAGAAGGGCCGATTACTCCCGAGCGCATCAAAAAAGATATTCCGGACATACAGATAAGGCAGGCGCAAAATTTCTCCCTTGCCGGAAAGGATGCGCTCGCATTTATGACGGACGAAAATATTGAAGTGTGGTTCGTGTATGAAGGCAATCTTTATCAGGTCACGGCGTTAAAAAGCTTTACCGACGACCTTTCCAAGATACTCGCCACATGGAAGTTCCAATGATGAAAAAAGGCTATTTTCTTGTTTTCATAACTTTTTTAATAATTTTTAGCGGCGCGCTAAAAACGCACGCCGGCATTATTTTAAACCATCCTAATTATACAGGCCTAACCAAGGGCCTCGTGGGCTATTGGAGTTTTGACGGAAAAGATATGGCGGGCGTGAAGGCTTATGACCGAAGCGGTCAGGGAAATGACGGGACATTGACGAATGGACCGGCATCCGCCATAGGGCGGATCGGCCAGGGGTTAAGTTTTAACGGGACCAACTACGTCAATACTAGCGAGGTCCCATTTAATTTTGGGACATCGGATTTTGCGGTTGGCGCATGGGTGAAAAGTTCAACTGCTTATGCCGGGACCAAGTTTCCTTTTGGACATTTTTCCGCCTCTCTTGGCTGGGCCTCTTCCTTAAACACTTCAATTTTTGGCTTCTCGGTTTATGGTTCTCTCGGAAATATTGGCAGTAACAAGTCTTTTAATGCCGTTGATACGAATTGGCATCATCTTGTAGGTGTTATTACCCGTAGCGGCAATAATGCAACTATTACTTTGTATGCCGATGGCATTTCTTTGGGTTCAGATTCCGGCACGGTTGGCAACATAACTGCGCCAAATCCATTTCAAATCGGCACTTGGGATGGAGACACGGCCAATGGGTTTAAGGGCACTATCGACGAAGTCCGTATCTACAACCGCGCGCTCTCGGCGGACGAAATTAAACGTCTCTACAAAATCGGGGCGACGCTGAAAATAAATACTTCAATCAACAATGATTCTTTGCAAAAAGGTTTGGTGGGCTACTGGTCTTTTGACGGCAAAGACATGGCAAATATCACCGCCTACGACCGCT
>Ga0209542_10002982_pt1 | contig 36961 bp, 46 predicted proteins | sample RifCSPhighO2_01_FD_184028 | JGI IMG/M metagenome (GOLD analysis project Ga0209542, IMG submission 184028) | Soil microbial communities from Rifle, Colorado - Rifle CSP2_plank highO2_0.1 (SPAdes) (version 2) | ecosystem: Environmental > Terrestrial > Deep subsurface > Rock core/Sediment ... | reverse complement strand
GAAGGGATGGCGGTGCATTTAGCATGAAGCCAAAATTCGAGCCGCGCGTTGCGCTCTTTAAAATCAGCATCAACATGTTCCCCGAGCAATTCGAGTTTTATTACGACCAGAAATTCCGCGGAGTGGTAATTGAAGGAACCGGCCTTGGGCAGGCTCCGGGGCACAACCCAAATGAGCACACGAAAATACATGAGAAGATTTTCCCCGCGATAAAAAAGCTCGTGGATTCGGGGTGCGTTGTTGTGATGACAACAAACACGGTTTATGGAAGGGTTCACATGCATGTGTATGACAAGGCAATTGATTTGGTGAACCTTGGGGTGGTGCCAGGCGAGGACATGCTGCCTGAAACCGCATTTGTAAAGCTTGCGTGGCTTTTGGGAAATTACAAGGCGGAAGAGGCAAGAGAGCTTATTGGGAAGAACTTGCGCGGGGAGATTGGCGAGTTTACGAAGTATAAGGAATGATTAAATATTTGAAAAATTCCAATCAAGAGGCTTTGTTGATTTGGATAAGTTACCTCCAGAGACACCACCGAGAAAATCACTGCATCAGCAATTTTCCGGATTTTGAATCTGGAAAATTTTAGTTTATTCAAATTTTTGGCAATTGTTTCCTTCGCTCTTCAAATAATTTCGCCAGTTGTTCTGCTTTATATTCAGGAGTCGCATGCGGGTTTTGAGACGCTACTCGATGATGCAACCTAGCATAAAGCTCTTGCTCAGCAATTCCACTACCTACCGCAGACACCGGCCTTTCTTGAAATCTGCCTCTCTGAGACCCGAATTGCCCAGTAGTACTAACCTTTCGTTTTTGCATAGTAACACTCAACATTATTCTCGATTTTTCGGATGGTATTGCATTATTTCTCTAAATCGCCTCTCAATTAATTGCTCTCTATATTCAGGCGTGATGTTGCTGTGTGTTCCGTCTATTTCACGGGTTGCCCGTGAAAAGGCGTCGTTTTCAACAACAGAAGTAAATCTCCGCCTCACAGGGGCTTCACCATAATGTTTTCCGCCGCCAGGCATTGCAAAACCGTGAGGCCGGTCTTTCCTAGGGATTTTTGCCATGATTATACACCATCTTTGAAAAATATAAACATTACTTTCCGTTAGCCTGCTCCGTCACTTCCCCGGCATAGCTTGTCGCCATTGCCTTGCGGAAGTCCTCTATTGTTGAACATATGCCATTTCCGATAAGCCAGCGAACCTTTACATCCACTGCCACATCAGTGTGGTCATAGCATGGAATCGCGCCCGCTTTCACGGCCTCGAAACCTGTTTCGTAGTGCATTGACATTGCATTGCCGCCAGTGAACTTGGTTGTTATGAATAGAGGAGTCATGTACTCGCTTGCAGCCTGTTTTATTGTCGGTATTAGACTGAATTCGCCCTCGTTGCACACGTTGCCTTCACCAAGTGATTTGAGAATCATCGCAGAAACACCGCCACCCGTAATGAATCCCAGAAGAAGGCTCGGTTCGATTCCGGGTGCGAGCTCAAAGCTCACAACGCCCCTGCCGAATTTTGGTGCAATGGAAGCGCCAGTTGATGGAGATTTCTTTTTTATCAGCGCCATGTTCAGGTGAACACCTGAAGCGTCAATCACCCCTACATTTGGAAAGGCTGGAGAATTGAAAGCGTCGAAGTCCTTCTCGCTCCTCTTCAATGCCCTGCACCCAAGCAGTACCCTGTCCCAGAAATTTATGAACACATCGGCAGCGCCCACCTTTAGCCCCTCTTCAAGAACCCTGAAAAGATTTTCAAGATTGAACCGACCGTCACCGCCCTCCTGATAAATCGGTGTTTGCGAACCGGTAATGGAAACAGGAATCTTTAGCCAGCTTTTTCCCGGCTCGCGGCCGTTGAGCGCGTAGGCAAGGGCTGTTGCGGTGTAAGACATAGTGTCCGTTCCATGGGCAATTCCAACAGCCTCATAACCCTCTTCATCCTGGGCCTTCTTGATTCTGAAAATGAGCTTTTCCCAGTCATTGGGCGTCATGTTCGTGCTGTCTTTCGCAGTCACTATTTCGAACTTTATATCAAGACGGCCTACAAATTTTTCAAGCACGGGGCGGCAAGCATCCTCGAAAACTTTGAAATCTTTAGGCGGAACAAGGACTATTTCATCGCCCTTCTTCTCAGGCACCTGCCCGATTGTGCCGCCATTGTAGAGGAACAGTATCTTTTTCTTTGCTATAAAAATCCCTTCGTTCACGCAGCCGCGCGAGTTTCATTTTGAATATTTTTGAGAAAGTAGAATTCTATTGCGCCGCCGGTCAATAAAAGGTTATTCCATATTTCCCAGTAAAATATTCAAAAAAGTAAGCAAAACTCCAGAAAAATGGAATAATTTACCATATTATTTAATAAATCCGAAATTGCATTATTTCTGCATGGAATCGGCAAAAATTGACCAGAAGGACCGGGAAATCATAAATGAACTAATAAACAACAGCAGGCAAACAGTCGGAAAGCTTGGCAAAAAACTCGGCATGCCGCCGACCACAATCCATAACAGGATAAAGAAGCTGGAAGCGGAAGGCGTGATAATGAACTATACCGCGAATATCAATTACAAGGTGCTTGGAAGGCCCGTGATGGCGCTCATAGGAATAACGGTCAATTACAATGTTGAGAGTAAGAAAATACGCCAGCGCGATGTTGCCAAAAAAATAAAATCTTTAGAAGGCGTGCGCGAAGTGACGATACTCACAGGCGGAATGGACATAATCGCAAAAGTGCTTGCAAAGGACATTGACGACCTAAATGAAATTGTAACTGAAAAGCTCCGAGATATTGACGGAGTTGACAAGACGCAGACCATGATTGTGCTAACGCAGGTGTGAAAACATTTAAATAAGACAAATGTCTCATTCTTGATGTGAAGCCCAAATCAGACAAGGAAGATAAGATCCGCTCCGCTCTCAAAGCATCAAATTTTGGATTATGGGTGCGCGAGGTTGCACGCCGCACGGGTTTGGACAAAAGCACTTGCTCTCGCTGCCTTGAAGGAATGGGCGCGGAAATTGAATTCGAATGGCTTGGAAGAAACAAAGTGTATAGGCTGCGCGGGAATTAAGCGTCACGGCGTTAAAAATATATAAACAGCCGAATAATAATATTTCATGAAAACGATTGCCATTTCAAGGAAAGAAACCAAAAATCCCAAAAGGAAAAAGGAACTTCCAGATGTCATCACCCAGCTTGAAAGGAGCCTTGAGGACATAAAAAATGGAAGGATAAGGGAAGCCATTCATTGAACCTTGGCTACCAGTTCATCATACTCCTTGAGATTTTGCAATATATGGCTTATGATTTTCTGTTGCTCCTTTTTCCCGCCAAAGGCAACAAGAAGGACAATGCCGACTTTTTGATAAATCAGGTAATAGAGCCTTTTTCCGCCCAGTTTCTTTTCCCGAAACCACTCAAAGCCCAGCGGTTTTCCTGCGAAAGGATTTGTCTTCAGTTGCGCTATGATTTTACTTATCCAATTTTGCTCAAAAGCATCTAAAGCAGGATACAGTTCTCCGAATGCCCTTGTTTCCAGCACGCGAAAAGATACAGACATATACATCGTCAATTGTCGAAATAGTTAAAAAGTAGTTTACTGAGAAGGTTTAAAGCATTAATTTGCCGTTTTATATCAAAGGGTTTTTTCATTGGACTTTGATTACAAAGCACTTGGGTTGAAATGCGGCCTTGAGTGTCATCAGCAGCTTGATACTGGCAAGCTTTTTTCTCGGACACCATCATTACTACGCGAGGATACGCCGGATTTCAAAGTTAAGAGGAGAATCAGGGCAGTGGCATCTGAATTAGGAGAACATGACAAAGCGGCAATAGAGGCAGTCGAAAAGGGATTATACTATATTTACGAAGGTTATTACGACACAATTGGGCTAATTGAAATTGACGAAGAGCCAATTGCGCCTTTAGATGACGATGCATTAAGGACCACATTAGAAGTTGCACTTCTTTCAAAGAGCCGAGTGATAGATGAAATGATTGTGATGCGCAAAGCAATCGCAGATGGTTCAAATTGTTCCGGATTTCAAAGAACCATTTTAGTTGCTACCGGCGGCTCGATTGATGTGGGGAATAAGAAGCTAGGGATACAGACAATTGTTCTTGAAGAGGACTCAGCCCGCCCAACGGAGAAGGGGGATTGGCATATCACATACAGGCTAGATAGGCTTGGAATTCCGCTAATTGAACTTGCAACTGAGCCCGGAATTGAAACTCCGCAGGAAGCTAAGGAAGCTGCGCGCGCAATCGGAACAATTTTTCGCCTCACTGGAAAAGTAAAGCGCGGCCTTGGAACAATCAGGCAGGATTTGAACGTTTCAATAAGGGGAGGCGCTCGCACTGAAATTAAAGGAGTTCAGGACCTTGAAATAATTGATGAATATGTGCGCCGCGAAGTGCAAAGGCAGAACACTCTTCTTGAAATAAAATCAGAGCTTGCAAAGCGCGGCGCTAAAAAGCCTGCATCGGGTACAGAAGGCACTGAAATCACCGATTTATTTTCAGGAACTGAAGCGAAAATACTCAAAAACGCGATTTCAAAAGGCGAAAGCGCAATCGCCGTGAAGCTTGAAAAATTTGCAGGGCTTTTGGGAAAAGAGCTGCAGCCCAATAGAAGGCTTGGAACGGAATTCACGGATCATGTGAAGGCAAAAGCGGGGCTCAAAGGATTATTCCACAGCGATGAGCTGCCAAATTATGGAATTACGGAGCAGGAAGTTTTGAGTGTGAAGTCCTCACTTGGCTGCGCAGCCGAAGATGCGTTCGTGATGGTTGCAGGGCAGAGAGAAAAGGCAGGTGCCGCAATTAAAGCAATTCTTGAAAGGGCTGCGCACTGCTTTGAAGGGGTTCCTGAAGAGACACGCGGAGCGCTTGAGGGCGGAAACAATGAATACCTAAGGCCCCTGCCAGGAGCCGCAAGGATGTATCCGGAAACTGATATTGCAACCATGGATATGGATGATGAAACGCTGCAGGAAATTTCAGCGCACCTTCCCCTGAGCATCGAAGAGCGCCTCAAGCTCTACAAGGAATGGGGGCTGAATGAAAAGCTTGCCGGCGAGATGAAAATGAGCAATTACGCGCGCTTCTTTGGAAGAATGGTTGATTCGGGAGCAGACCCTAAGAAAACCGCGGTATTTTTGCTCGAAGCCATTGTGGAAGCAAGGCGCGAGGGCGCAGCTGTGGAAAATCTTGGCGAGCGCGAACTTGAAGAATTCATAATTGCAATTAAGGGCGGGAAGCTCCCCAAAGAGATACAAACAGAAGTGATTGCAGAAAAGTGCCGCAATCCCGCAGTGCCGCTCTTGCACATACTCAAAGGACTGGGGGCTGCGGGAACTGACAAGAAAGAGGCGGAGAAAATAATTCAGGAAGTCGTTGCAAGAAACTCCGCAATTGTAAAGGAAAAGGGAATGGGAGCGCTCGCGCCTCTTATGGGCGATGCGATGAAAGAACTAAAGGGAAAAATTTCCGGAAAGGAAATTAGCGATCTTCTAAAAAAAGAGATTACAAAAGCATTGAAATAGGCGCAACTGAAATTTTCCAGTTTAGAACAGGCGCGTTCCGACAAGTGCAAATGAAACGGCAAGGCCTACAAGGAGAAGCGCGCCAAGTGCTATGTTGAAGGGGAGCAGCACAACTATTGCCGCCTGCGGCTCTGTGAGATTGAACTTCTCTTTCATGAACTTGAAAGTGAGAAACAGCCCATAAAGCGGCATCACTGCGGCAACGAGCCAGCCGATTACAGGAATCAGCAAAATCAGCCCCTCTGCGAATTTTACCGAAGAAAAAAGCGTAATTAGCGAGCCGTTGAAATCATTTAAGCTCCCTGGCTTATTGCTAAAGAAGCGCGCGAGGAAATAATGGATTGCGCCCCATATGTATGCGCACACAAAGCCTGCAATGAGCGCGATTGGGATGATAATTATTGCGGAAACTAAAATGAGGCCAGCGCCTATAAGGAACGGCACAAACCCCTCCTTATTCAAAATGAAATATCCGAACCTAAAAATCATTATTTCAACAAGCATGAGAACTGCAACCACGAGAAATGAAATTGCATAAGTCACTGCGCCCGTTGAAAGTGCAATGCGCCTTCCGGCAAACGCCTCTATTGGAGTTTTTCTAAGAAAAATATCCAGAAGTTCCCGTAAATTGAACATGCAAACCAATCAGATTTGGCGAAAAACAGTATTTAAAGATTTTCTGACCAGTAACTAGCAAATGAAAAGGCCAAAGATTGTGAAAAAGCCGTGGGGAAAATTCGAGGAATACACCCATAACGAAAAAACCACCGTGAAAATAATTTCCGTGAAAAGAGGCGGCATTCTTTCGCTTCAATCCCATAAGCACCGTAAAGAATTATGGGTCGCATTAGATGAGGGGCTCACCGCAGTAGTGGGAACGAAGAGAAAAAAACTGCGCAAGGGGGAGATGATAATGGTTCCCAAAAAAGCAAGGCACAGGATTCTAGCTTCGCGCAACGCGCGCTTCCTTGAAATTTCATTCGGGAACTTTGATGAGAATGACATCAAGAGGTATGAGGATGCCTACGGGCGCGCGTGAAGTTCATTTTGCTTTCAGCATCTCAGAATATGCAGGCATCCAGTTCTCATAAATCATAATCAAATGCTCATAATTTCTAATTACTTTCGGGAAAGCTTTTCTCAAATCATTTATTATCGAATTGAAGTGCTGGTAATTTTCAACCGCAAACTCAAACTCAGCCTGCCAGGGGGCAATACTTCTAATATAGTAGAGGGAATTTGGGTGCACCCTCATCCACTCATAAAGCGCCTTTTCATCATTCTCCGAAAGCGATTTGAAATAAATTATGGCCTTGAAAAATTCCATCCCAAGAAGGTTGAAATCCACCGAAATCCTATAGCTTAGGATTATGCCCTTGTCTGTGAGCGATTTTATCCGCCCCCTGACAACTTCAATTGTTGAATTCACCTTGCGCGCAAGTTCGGTTAGAGAAATTCGCGCATCATTTGCAAGTATTCGAAGTATTTTCATGTCAAGTTCATCCACTTCATTCTCAACAACTGCGCCGGCAATGACCACGGGGCTGCTGTCCTTTTCTTCGAGAAAGAATTTTTTATGGTACTGGGTTGTGTCAACCATTGTGCCAAGCACGCGCGCAACAATTATATGCTCCCAGCCCGAGAGAAGGAAATTAATCTTATCATATCCTTGAGGAATGTTCTTTGAGAGTATTGCAAAAACAATGTCGAACGCGCCATCAGATATCCCCATCCAGTAAACGTCCTTGTTGCGCTTTAGTTCATTAAAAAACTTCTCACGCTCGTCTGGAATGTTCTCAAGCTTTAGGTAAATCTTGAACATGTAATTGCCAAGCTTATTTGGGTCTATGGAAGTGATGAATTTCTGGATTACGCCCTTTGATTGCAGCTGCTGGATGCGGTATTTTACCGATTCCCTGGATTTTTTCACCTTTTTGGCAAGAATAGAGGCCGGAATCCTTGAATTCTTGTCAAGTTCAGAGAGTATCTTCCTGTCAATGGCATCAAGTAAAATTTTACCCATAATTAACCAATATATGCAATAATATATAATATTTACCACAAAACGGTCAAAAAACAGGCTTAAATTCTATATATCTAATATGCGCATATAGGATATGGGATTTGTAAAAAATGCACTTGACGCGGCAATAATTTCGCTCGCGTTCTACTTTGGAACGCTTGCCCTCGGAGGGCTCGGGCTTGACATAATACGGGATTCAATCCTAACCCCGATTGGGGCAACCGTAACTTTTCTCCTTGCATTCATGGAGACTACCTATAACAGGTTCTGAAGGGGAAAACATGAGCACATTTTTCACATTCATCTCCGAAGTTCTCAGCTTCAATGTAGGCTGGCTGCTAAATTTTGGGCTTTCAAACCTGTTCTGGGTTTTTGCGCTCTCCGCGCTTGTGCACATACTTTTCAGTGGGAAAAAATTCATTCAAGGAATGATATTCATGACCTTTGCGCTCTGGCTTTGGGGGGATTTTGGCTCGCTTAGCGGGATTGGTTTTTTTGGCGCGCAGATACTGCTCATTTACTACATTTCAAAAATCGCTTTCCTTACAATGGCGGAGAATTCACAAAGGCTGCGCCCGCACCTTGTCGTGATAAGCACAATTACAGGGATAGTTTCGCTTCTGGCGGCGAATATTTTTCTTTGAAAAATCGGATTGGAAAACATGAGAAATTAGAACATCCCTTTAGCCATCTTCTTGGCTGATCTCAAACATTTGCGATGCCAGTACTTCCCCGCCCATTTCTTGTCGGTTCCGCCGCCCCCGCACACGGAGCAGGATTCTGAGTACTTGCCTTCTGATTCGGTTTCTGGTGCTGATGGCTCTGCTTTTGCAGCATCATCTTTTTTGCCAATCAAATTACCTAATATACCCATGCAAATTAGTTGATGCATTTGGAATAAAAACCTCGCCAAGCCGCGGCAGAACTATTTTTATGAACGTGCATAAACGGATGTAATATGGAAATAAATGAAGACCGGATTGAAGCTTTCAGATTCTCCCAAAAACTTTATTTTTTCCGGATGCGAAGGCTTCGGGAAATGAAACGCAACTGCTTCAACCTTCTTGCACTGAATCTTGGAATACTTGGATTCGCATTCCCACTCATTGCAAAGGATTTGGTTGCAAAAGCAGGAAATAATTACTTGATACTTCTGCCAGCGGCAATATCCATGCTTTTTCTCTCATGCGCATCATTGCTGCTCATAATAGTGCTTGCATTTAAGCCGATGGAAGTACCGAGAAATGAATATGGAATACTTAACTCTAAGGAAAAGATTGATTATGGCAAAATTCTCAAGCAATTCAACACTCTTGAAAAAGACATAGAAGCGCGCCAGAAGGAAATGGGGCTATTGTATAACCGGGCAGTTATATGCCTCTTTATTGGAAGCTTATTACTCAGCGCGGTGTCAATAGCCCAGTTAGTTTTACAATAACATCGAAAACACGCCAGCCTAAGGCACGCCCATATTATTTAACCCTTTCCAAATCCAAATTCGTGCATGATTATAGGAGTTGTAGGAAAGCCATCGTCCGGAAAAAGCACATTCTTTAATGCCGCAACAATGCAGGATGTGCCGATGGCAGCATACCCTTTCACGACAATTGAGGCGAACAAAGCGGTTGGCTTTGTGCGAATTGAGTGCGCTGATAAGGACTTTAATGTTCAGTGCAACCCGCGCACAGGGTTTTGCCATGAGCATGTGCGCTTTGTGCCAGTTGAACTTGTGGACGTTGCAGGGCTTGTCCCCGGAGCGCATGAGGGAAAAGGAATGGGAAACCAGTTCCTATCGGACCTCTCTCGCGCGGATGTTTTGATACATGTAATTGATATTTCCGGGAGCACGAATGAAAAGGGGGATGTTGCCTTTGATTCGAAAGGTGTTCCTGCAAGGGATGTTGAATTTTTAGAGGAGGAAATTGATTTGTGGTTTTTGGGAATAATTGATAAGAACTGGAGAAAATTTGCAGGAACACCTTTCGAATCAAAGGCAAAGCTTGTCACTGCAATGGCGCAGAACCTCTCAGGAATCGGAGCAACGGAAGCGCACATAGATTCGGTGCTGCTTGAATTAAATCTTACAGACAAGAAACCCATGATGTGGAGCGAGGATGAGAAAAAATCTTTCGCCCGCAAGTTCCGCGAGAAATCAAAACCAGTAGTGATTGCCGCGAACAAGGCGGATTACCCGAATGCGGCGCAGAACCTTGAGGCGCTTAAGAAAAAATTTCCCTCAAAAATAATAATCCCATGCAGCGGAATTGCCGAGCTAACACTCAAGCGCGCGGCAAAGGACGGCTCGCTTGAATACATCCAGGGAAATGATGATTTTAAAGTGCTCAAAGAACTGAATGAAAAGCAAAAGCAGGGGCTTGATTATATCCGCAAGAATGTACTTGAAAAATTCAAGGGAACAGGGGTTCAGGAAGTTTTGGAAACCGCGGTGTTCAAGCTGCTTGGCTACATTGCGATTTTTCCTGGCGGGACAAAGGGGCTTACTGATGCACAGGGAAGAACGATGCCTGATTGCTTCCTTTTGCCGCCTCACTCAACCGCGCTTGATTTTGCATACAGGCTGCACACCGATTTTGGCGACAAATTCATCAAGGCGATTAATGTGAAAACACGCCAGCTGATTGGAAAAGAGCATGAGCTGCAGAGCCGCGATGTTGTTGAAATAGTGCACAGCGCGTGAGCAAAAGTTTAACTTTTGGCTAAGAGTATTTATTTCATGAAGAAAATAGCGGAAAGATTAGAATTGTTCCGAATAGATGCGCGGAATTTATTAAGGCAGAAAACCCGCGATGCGGGAAATCTTGTCTGGCTCAGAACTAGAGGTTTCAGGCGTGTAAATCTGCGCGGCATTGGTAAATTCCCTGTTCCAGATGCCAGCAACGCTGAAAAAAAAGAAACACCTGTGAGCATGTGGCTAAGAAAGCCGATACAAAAACCACAAACATGGGACATTAAATTTCGTATCGGGAATGCATATCTCTTTGAGACGCCTGGCAATAAATTTTACTTTCTCAAAAAAGTAGGTACGCGAACCAACCCTACGGCAACAGGGTATACCGGCACAGAGTCGGTTAAAAATCTATTTGATATGCTCAGGGCCGGAGTAAAAACAGAATCCCCAGTAGGCCTGCTTATGACTGCTGAAGGGAACGATTACTTGATTTCAGTTCCCAAAAAAGGCGCCCATTTGTTCGAGGCATTGCTTCATGCAAACACAGCACAAAAAATAAAAATTGAGACAAGTCTCGCCACACAGCTTGCAAAACTCCACAATGCAGGGATGGTCCATGGGCATCTGCACGGGGATAATATCATTGTCTACTCCGGAATGGCAAGAATTATAGATTCGACAGAGGCGTTCACATCAAAAAAAGCACCTACAGAAAAATTAGCTGAGATGCAAAATCTGGATTTTAAAAGAGTGAATGCAATATGCCGAATTTGGGGAGATGCCGGCACTTTCGAAAGAGTGTATAATGAGTTAAGAAAAAAAATCGGCTAAAAAAATGAAACGGGGCAAAAGCCCCCAATTTGAAATTTTGCTTTTTTGAAATTGCTTAAGCCATTGAAGCAATAATGATTCCGATTAGTGCGAAATGCACGAGCTCGTGGCCGTTATTGAGAAGGTAGAGCTTTATCGGCTTGCCTTCCCAGAGCACTGTATTCAGGCTCACGGTTGCAATGAACCCAAGCCAAACCCAGAACCCTGTTAATGCGCCCTCAAATGCGCCTACTGCGCCTGAAAACTGGATGAATACCGCAAGCACATACGCCGCAATGAGTGAAGCCACGAATCCCGCAGCCATCATCGGCATCATCTTGCCCATCATCTTGTCTTTTTCCTCTTTTGTTGGCTCCTTAATGCCGGATAGCGCCATCCATTGCCTGCCAAAGAGCGGCCCATACCAGAGCATTCCAAGCCCCATGCTTGCTATCGCTGAAACAACCAACGCAACAATATTTACTGCCTGTACTTCCATTGCCATTTTTACAAAACCCCCGTTTTGAATTATGAAAACTGATTTTATACAAAACCGCTCCAAGGTGGTTAAAAAGGTTTTTTCCTTGTTAACTTTCGATAGCCTTTTAAGGAAAAAGACAGCAAAGGAATGCATGGTTTCGTTTAGGTTCATTTCAATTGCAATTTTTCTAGTATTTATCGCCGCGTTTGCAAGCGCTGCGGATTACCAGTGCACTTTCAAAAACCAGGGGCAGGTAAATTGCAACGCCGTTGGCGCTGCGGATTCTTTTTGCTATCTTGCGGGGCCAGGGCCGGTTGCGAATAACCCTGCAAAACCGGTTTCGTGCATAAATAATGCGCCTGGAACTACAGGCTCAATTACATGCCAGCTTTCAAATTACAACGGCTCGGCGAATTCAATCCGCTGCAGCAACAGCACATATTTTGTTTCAGGCCCCACGGTGGTTTCGGCAGGGGCGAATGCAGGTATTGGCGCTGGGATAAATACTGGCGCAGCTTCTTGCCCATACAATGACTGTGAATTGAATCAAATCAGCTGCGCAAGCGGCTATGCATACCAGCAGTGCGTTCCGGATACGGCAAGCCCCGGATGCAACAAGTGGCAGGCAACGAATTGTATTGGCAATGCGGCGTGCTATTCAACAACCGCAGCGCAGCTTGCAACATGCGTTGGCATTCCAAGCACCGAGATTACAACACAGGGCGGAGTGTACATGAGAACAAGCGCGCAAACCGGCGCGGGAAATACCGGAACTGGAAACGCGGGAGCACAGGGCAACACGGGCAATAATTCAGGAAATTCGAATGCAACCCCGCCGCAGTCAAAGACAATAAACGGCAAAACTTATTACCTTGTGCGCTCTGATGCTGCGAATAACACAGGGACAAAAGTGTGCGAAAGCCTCGGCAAGACATGCGTTGGCTACACCGCAACTTCAGTGAGCGTTTGCTCGGCATTTTACCCAAGCGCAAAAGTTGTTTCTAACAGCATCCACGGGAGCAAGGCGCCATATTACTGCAACGGGCCTCCGCAGGTCGCCGCCGCATGCGAGAGCACATATGACACATGCCAAGAGTGCCCGCAGTGCAATGTGAATGCTGATTGCGGAACAGTAATCGGAGAACAGTTCCGCGCGATGTTTGTTGAATGCGCAGGAAATGAGAATACGAAGGATTTGAGGTCAACACTTTATCAGCTAGGGATTATCGGCAACGGCAAGGTGAATGTGACCGATGAAGGAACAACCCCTCCTGCGCACTACAACGCAACTGTGAGCAACGGAGCAGTCACACAAGTTTCCACTGGCGATGCGCAGAACCCGAAATATACTGTGGTTGTTTCCGCATCTGCGAGCGCGGCGATTAAAGCATCATCCGACCCGCTAAAGGAAGCTTTGAAGCAATACAAGAACGGGCAGGTAACGGTTACTACAAATGACATCATTGCGAACCTGCAGCTGTTTGTGTTCAAGTTCTTTATCTGAGAAAGTTTAATCCTTTGGGATTGCCCGTTGATCTTTTAATTGACGCAACCTAGCCTTATGAAAAGTCTTCTTACTAGTATCTTCATCTCTGACAAGCCTTAACGGGTCAGAACTCGCCCCTCTTGCATCGATTATTTCATCAAATAGCAGCCTGCGCACATCTTTCAAAAACCTAAATTGCCGCTCATAAGATTCACGAAAATCGCGTTTATCAGCAGGGCTGGATTTTTTCCACTTCTGCCGGAGAGCATGAAGTTTGAGTTCAATCTTTTTTTTATCAGAGATAGCTATCTTTAGATCATAAACACTAGCGCCAGGATTGAATTCTTTCCAGCCGCGCATTTGCAGAAGTCTTTCACGAGCAGCCTTAGAAATTTTTAGAGGAATCCTTCGCGCCATAAAGCATAAGTGAATTCCTTTATTGATAAATATTAGCATTAGCCCCGCCCGGATTCGAACCGGGGTATTCAGGTCCAAAGCCTGACATCCTTGGCCACTAGACGACGGGGCTGTATCTTGCCTTCTACTCTTGCCCTCTTTCTTTTTCCCCAGGCTTTTTCTTTCTCTGCAAGGAGAAAGAAAAAGGCTGCTAGGCGACGGGGCTAAATTGCACTTAATTATGTGCTGCGCATAAGGTTTTTAACGCAAAGCAGCAATGCTAGCTATAGCACTTGAAAGGGTTTTTATGCAAGCAAAACTTTCAGGCCCACTGCCAGGGTCATTTTTTGGCAAGGTCGTGCTCGAACCATCTTCCATATCGCTACTCGCTTCAAATCTTCTTGTAATAGCACTTGCGGTGCTGCAGAACTGGAGCATTCTAACAATCATGCTCATTTACTGGATGCAGAGCGTAACAATTGGGATTTTCACATTTGCAAAGATTATGCTCATGAGAAACTACTCTAACGAAACGGTTTACATAAACGGCAAGCCCACAGAGCTCGCCGGCATGGGCTTTTTGGCTGGAAAAATTTTCATGGCAGGATTTTTTGCGGTTCATTACGGGACGTTCCATTTGGTGTACCTTGTATTTATGCTCGGGTTTGCATTCTCAACGCCCGAATTTGGCGGGCCTGCCACAGGAATAGATTTTACAGGCGCATTCGCAACAGGGCTTTTATTCTTTCTAAACCACCTTTTCTCATTTGTGCAAAACTACAGGCGCGACATCAATTATTCAAGCGGGGTAAGCGACATTGGCGCAACATTCATGGCGCCATACGCGAGAATTATACCAATGCACCTGACAATCATTTTCGGCTTTGGCTTCTCATTCATTTTTCCAGGGAGCATATTCCCGCTCGTGCTTTTCATGCTGCTAAAAACATATGCAGACCTTGCAACCCATTCAAATAAGCACTTTGTTGGAAACAGCACAGCAAGCCAATAAAATGGCAATATTGGCTGTTTTAGGCATTGCCGCTTCACAGCCTTTAAAAGAGTTTGCGAGTAGAATTCACTTTTAGCAAAGCCTGTTTTAAGGCTAAATTAAATTTGGAAGAGTGGCGCAGCCTGGTAGCGCACATGACTGATAACATCAGTAAAATGCAGTATGTCAGCAATCATGTGGTCGCAGGTTCAAATCCTGCCTCTTCCATTTTACTACGACAGATAAGAGTTAATCGCCCCCATCAATTTTTTCTGCTTATCCAAGCCGATGAATCCGATTCGCTCATAAAATTTTATGAGGTTTTGTTTTCCGCTTATTTTTAATTCATAGTATTTTTCCTTGTAAGGGCCATGAAATTTGCATTCAATCTCAAAACACTTCAGCAGCTCAATCAATTCGAGCACGCCGTTCTTGTTTATCAGCATCATGCTTATCACTCGGTCTAGGTTTTTTCCATGAGGACTGAACACGACACTTCCCTCATCATCAAAGAAAGCCCGAAGGTAGCTAGCCTTGGCATTAGCATCCCCTGTTTTGACAAAATATGGAACTTCCCAGTCTATTGAGTAAAACTTTATGCCTCGAAGGAATTTTTTGACGCCTTTATTTGCAAACCCGGCACAATAAAGCCCTGGTTGCTTACAAGTCCGCCAAGGCTTTACTTTAAACAATTTCAGTGCAACATCAGAAAACTCGAATATTAAATGCAAATTCTGATTAGCGTAGGAAAATGTATTGGTATTTTTGGGCTGGCAACCGTCCGCCTGCACATGCGCAATGAATTTTGCCAAGTTTTCACAAAAACCCGCACCGGCCTGATGTTCTATCGGATAATATTCTTCGACGGACTTCACACGAATTTTTTCTTTTGGCTGTTTCAGAAAGGTATGTATTATTCCATTTCTAATATCAGTTCTGTGTAAATTTTTGACACGCTTTATTTCCCTTATTCTGGCGAAATAAGTAGCCCTTTCATCAATCAGGCTGGATGCCGCAAATCCGCCTTTTCTTGCACCCCAATTCAGCGGCATCTCTTTTTCTATGAATTTCTTAAATTCATTCGCGCTTTCATCGACAGATATGAGTTTTTGGAAAGTTGACAATCTGATATTGTTCTTTTCTGAAAAATAATCTCTCGCAGTGGTTTTTGAAACCTTGATTAGCCGCCCGAATGCAGTAATGCCAAGTGAGTGTCTCTGCATAAAATTTGCCAACAGTTCCCTCTGCTTCCCTTTCTGGAAAACGAGCCTTTTGTCCTCTATTCTCCCACCACAACAAGAACGGTTTTCCGGCTTAAAAGGAAACTGGGGGAGTTCGGTGCCGGTGCGCATTAAAACCACCACGCGAAAGAAATTCCTAGGAAAAAGCCGATTGTGCAGTTGAGAACAAAATCGGCTTGCTTTGGAAAACCAAAGAATTCCAGAATCGCAACGGAGTAAATAATTCCTGCTCCAAGCAAAATGATTGAGAGAGGATTCATTTTGAATCCTCCTTCATGTTCGCGAGTATTTGTGCGAATGTCCTGCCTTCTGCAAAAGGGCTTCCCCTCTGCGTTACTTTAGTTTGATAATGAAAACTCATTCCAATCACCTCCAGCGCGGAAAACGAGTTTTTCCTAAAAAAAGCCGGTTACGGGCTTTGGGCGTATTAAATCCCTACAGCCCAAGCGACCCTTCCCAAGAAGGGGAAGGGTTTAAACGCACAAAGACCGAGGCTTTTGGAAAAACTCGGGGCTGGAGGTGGAAGGAGTTTCCATAGTTTAATGACCGGCACCTTAATAGAACCAAAAACCTATTTAATCGGAAGAATTACAATGGTTACATGTTCTCTGTTTGTGTGCCCGTTTATAGGGAGGAGGGCGCAATGCGCTTCATTGCGGATGAAATAAGAAAACAAGGCATCTGGAAGGAAAACAAGGACAAGGAACTCATCTTCTGCATAAATGGAACAGGGGAACCTGGTTATGACAACAGCGTCAAGATTGCTGAAGAATTAGCTAAGGAGGATCCGGCCATTAAGGTCATCACACTTCAAGAAAAAGGAAAAAACTACGCTTGCAATGAATTGGTAAGAAGAAGCCGCAAAGACTCTGAAGTGCTGTTTTTCATCGATGCCGATGTAAAGTTAAGAGAAGGAACATTAGATGCACTTAACAGAGCCCTTATTGGAAACCCTAGGCTTGCGGCAGCCGGAGCCATATCAGTTTTTGCAAAAGAGCCTACAAAAAAACATGAGTTTCTGAAAAGGCGCATTATGGATTCCAAGAATGATCCGGCTAGCTCGACACAGAGGGTAATAAACGGCAGATGTTATGCAATCAGGAAAAGCGAGGCAGAAAAAATAAGAATGCCAAAGGACCAGCGAATCCATGAAGACGATTTTTTAACCCTAAAATTATGGGACAGGTTCAGGGTAGTCAAGGAAGCGGTTGTTTATTCCCATGCCCCGAATGTGGCAGACGCCCTTAGACTCCAGAGAAGAACAGAAGTGTCAAGCACCCTGCTTAGAAGAAATTATCCTAAACTAGCCCCAATACTTGATGGCCTCATAAGCACACCCGTGCCGTTCAAAGGAAGACAAATAAGACGGGTTATGAAAACTGGAGTAAGTATGTTCAGGAAAGTTTCAGGGAAAGTGGCGTTAATGCATGGTGTTGATACCTGGCCGAAAATGAAATCCACAAAACGCCCGTGGAAATAACCCTAAATTTCTTCCCACACCTCAACAAAGTTATCCACCATCTCATCTAGGAAACTTCTGCGGTAATCAACAAGCAGCGTTGCAACGCGGTCCTTGTCTGCGACCTTGAAATAAGTCCTTCTCCCGCGCTTCGCCTTCTCAACTATTCCGCTCTCTGAGAGCTTGTCAAGATGCCATGAAGTTGTAGAAGGGCTCAGGGCAACGCCTGAGGAAATGGTTGTGTTGGTTGCAAAGCGCTTTTGCGTGAGAAACACAATAATTTTTCTCATGCTCTCCTGCCGCAGAAGCGACATAAGCTCCGTGTCCTCAAAATCCTGCCTCACAAGGTAGTAGCGCATGAACTTTGTTTCCTTCTCGGTTTTGAGAAGGTGGCGCTTTACCAAAAAATCCAGGTGGTATTGCAGAGCGCCCGTTGCGATTCCAACACGCCTCTGAAGCTCGCGAAAATGAAGGCCGGGATTGCGCTTTATGGTGTTGTAGATTTTTTTCCGGATATCAAGCTGCAGCGCAGACTCAAGCACGTCATCCATTGCCACCACTAGTTCGCGTTTTCCTTTTCGAAAAACCTGCTCCAGGATTTACGGTAGAAAAGCGCGACGAGAAGCGAGAGCAATATCCCAAGCTCGAAAATGTTCTCAACGGAATCCGATATGAAGTTGCCAGGCGAATAATAAATATCAATAATCTTCACGGCCCACTTTAGCGTGAAAAGCAGGAATGCGATTGAAACAAGCAGGATGCGCTTTGATTTTGACTTGGAATATGCGAGCACAGAAACTGAAAAAATCGCAAGTGAGAGCAGGAACACGACAACTTTTACAGGGAGATCAAGTGACTCTGCTAGCTGGACTTCGAGCCTTAAATAATCCCATAAATTATCCTGCGCAAAAACCGCAGAGGAGAGCAGCACCAAAAATAAAACAGGGAGGAACTTTTTCATATTACCACTTTAATGGATAACCAAAAAGAAGAAAAAAGGAACAAAGGGAGGTGTGAGGTGAATATAGCCTTTGGTTCCTCTTCTGTACACATTGCCTTTGGCCATTTATAAATCAATTTTGGTACAACAACTATAAACCGTGTGAATAATGTACAAAAATTGCTTATTTTGCCGTTTTCCTTACTGAGTTAATATTAGGACTCTAGGTAACTTTTAACCTCGGCACGCATCGAAAACTTTATTAACACTAAACACACTATATTTAGTGCAAACATCTTGGAGGTGTTTTTTCATGGGTAGTGCAACTTTAACCTTGGCTATTCCGGACAAACTCAAGAAAGAGATTTCCGAAATAAAAGGAGTAAATTGGAGTGAAGAAACCAGACAATTTTTAGAGGAGCGTGTAAAGCGGCTCAAAATCCTCAAAAAGCTTGACGAACTCACCAAAGACAGCGACCTCACAGAGGAAGATGTAGTTGAGTTTGGGGACAAGATAAAAAGAGGAATTGCAAAAAGGCACGGTTTGGAAGCTTGAATTGGAAAGTGATTCTCCTTGGCCCCAAGCACTCTTGTGGTTGACGCAAATATAGTAGTCGCAGCCTTGCTCAAGGATTCCACTTCTAGAAAACTCTTGTTGAGAGTCAAAAAACCAAAGCTATTCACACCAGAATTCATTAACGAGGAATTGTCAAAGTACCTCGGCGAGTTCTCCAAAAGGCTCAATGTCAAAGAAGCCGAGTTAAAGTTTGCTGTTGAGCAACTTATATTAGAATCAAAAATGGAAGTGGTTCCATTGCACGAGTACTCCGGATTTATAGCCCAAGCCACGGAAATAACCCCTGACTTGAAAGATGCCGAGTATTTCGCATTGGCACTCAAGCTCGGCTGCCCACTCTGGTCGCAGGACTCCAAACTCAAAAAACAGCCAAAGGTCAAAGTGCTTTCAACCAAAGAGCTCATTGAAAAAATGAAATAAAGATGTGATTTTATGTCAAAAAAGGTTTCGATGAAAACAGAAAAACAAAAACCGGATTTCATACAGGGCGAACTGGCATTGCGGCAATGTTGAAATTTGTGTTAATTTTCATTGCCAATCTTTGAAAATTTTCAGAAAATACCATTTAAAAAAAGAATTGAGATTTTACTATTTGTGAAAAAATTTGAAATAATGGAGTTTTTAGGTATCTTGGTAATAGGATTAATTTTTATTTCGGGTTGTACGTCAACCCAAACTCAACAGCAAATACAGAATCCTGGAAATTCTGCCAATAACATTCAACAAAATAACAATGATTCAATCTCTCCTGAAAAAGAGACTGACGGGAAATGTTCGATTGAATTTTCAAAAGGCCTTGAAGCATATGATAAATGTATTATTGATTTGGCTAAAACCCAGATGGATGAAAAAAATTGTGATTTGATTAAAGAAGATGCAAGCAGTTATGGTCGTAATTATGCTCTTTTTGACAGGGATTTGTGTTTCTTGGGAGTGGCAATTGCAAAAAAAGATGGTTCACTGTGCAGTAGGATAGTAGATGCATTCTATAAGTCAAATTGTGAATCGACAGTTTCCAATAAGAGTAATTACAGCATTCAATATTGTGATAGTGTTGGCAACGATAATAGCGCCAAAGATTTATGCCTTGCTGAGCTTGCTGCAAATTTAAAAGATGCTTCCATTTGCGGAAAAATTTCCGGTTCAGCTGCTGCACTTGTTAAACCTCAATGCTACGCAAAAGTGGCAATGGCAACAGATGATGTTAGTATCTGCGATAATTCTGGTAGCGTGAGGGATTGGTGCTATTTATACCTTGCCGAACTCAAAAAAGACAGTAGTTTATGTGACAATGTTCCAAAATCTATGCAGAATGATTGCATGCTGACCGCCAGTTAGACAAATTAGTTGTGCCATATTTTAGGGTTTGAGTTTATATGGATTATTCTTGGATTGGACGAAATGCAGATTTAGGCATTAGCGCAGCAATAGAAATATCGGCTGTATTGGCGTTTCTGAGTCTTTCATTTCCAGTTACCGGGGCTTTGGCATTTTTTATTTTGCTTAGGCTAATTACTTGGTCGTTTGAATACCTAAAGTTCTGTGCGTTTCTTTTTTCCACGGTGAATAATTCAAGCGAAATTCAAAATACATTTATACTTGGGTTACCAATGGTTTTCGTCGGACTTTGCTGGCTGTTTAACCTTGGAATTGCATCACTTTTTTATGCGGTTACTGGTAAAATGCAAAACTTAGTGGAAATTGTTTCACTCACACCAAAGGAACTTCACCTGCAACTTGCCGTCGGCATTATTTCAGGTTTAATTTTTCTATCTTTATTTTTCATACAAAAACGTTATCAGTCAAAAATGGATTTGAGCATTTTAATTTCGGCAATCTTGATGCCGTTCACTACACTTGCAATCATTTTGATACTTATTTTACCAAGCATATTTTTGGGACCTGCACAAATAACTGCAGCACTATTTTTTATTTTAATAGTTACAGACAAACTTGCCCTCTACTGGTTCAGAAAAAAACAAAACCACAACTAGCCAAACCAACATTATTTGGTTTGGTTTTATCTTAAACTTTAAACCAACTTACAAGACTGAAAATTGAAAATACAATCTCTCGTAAAGGGGTGTTCAACAAAAGAAATCCATGAACAACTCAACAAGTGACCTCAACATCAAGGAACGGCGAAAATGGCAAGATTAGTCAATTTTATAAATCAAAACAGGTACAACAGCGCCCCTAAACCCTCAAAACTAAGCCTTTTAAGGCAAAAACGCCAAAATGGTAGGTATGCACTCAATACGCTTTTTGACGATTTTTGCAATATTGGGGGTTTTTGCACTACTTTTGGCAGGATGCACAGAACCGCAGTCAAGCAATGTGGATGTTTTCTTCTGCCCCCAGGACCAGTGCGAGGACCGCGCAGTTGCCGCCATAGGAGCTGCGCAGACTTCGGTTGATGTTGCAATGTACTCATTCACATCAAAAGAACTCTTCTCAGAGCTTGAAAAGGCATCCGCGCGCGGAGTGAGGGTAAGAGTTGTTGCAGATTATACGCAGTCGGCTGGCCAGAGCTCGGTTGTTCCCTGGCTTGATGGGAACGGGATTCCTGCAAGGGTTTATACAAAAAGCATAACCATGCACGACAAGTTCGCGGTAATAGACAACAAAATAGTTCTCACGGGGTCGTACAACTGGACAACAAATGGGGATGAGAGAAACCGCGAGAACCTCGCGATAATAACTGATAGCGCAATCGCGGAGCAGTACAGCGAGGAATTCTTCAGGCTCTGGGCGGAAGCGGATTAGAAGCAAATTAACTAAAACCCACACTCGAAATTATTTCATTTCTTCAAGTATTTTCTGCACCGCGCGCGCATCCGCCTTGCCTTTCATTTTGCGCATCACGGTTCCGATTAGAAAGTTCATGGATTTTGAATTTCCCGTTTTGAATTCGGTGAAAGCAGAAGCATTTTCCGCAACCGCTTCCTTGACCGCTTTTTCCAAATCGCCAGAAGACACATCAATTAGGAGTTTATTCTTCTCCAAAAATTCCTTAGGCTCAATTCCTTCAAGAGCGTACTTTATGAGCGATTCTTTAGCGTTCTTGTCGCTGACCTTTCCGCCCTTTAGAAGAGCCACGAGAGCTGAAATCCCCTTTGCAGTTATTTTAGTGTCCGCAAGGCCTAAGGAATTATAGTTCAGAATCCCTAGCAGCTCTCTTGAAACAATCCTTGCTGCAATCTGCACATCAACTTTGGCAGCATCCTCAAAAATCTGGGCAATGTCTTTGTTCTGCGCGAGAACCTTTGCATCGTACTCCTTCAGGCCGAATTCACCCATGAAGCGCTTCGCTTTTTCTTCTGACATTTCAGGGAGTTCTTTCCTGATTTTTTCCAGCCAACTTGCATCAATTTGCGTTGGAACCAAATCCGCATCCACAATAAACCCATAATCCTCTTCGGATTCCTTTTTCCTCAAAGTATAGGTTGTTCCGCTTGCCTCATCAAAGCCGCGCGTTTCCATTTCAATTTTCCCGCCTTCAGTTATCACAGTTTTCTGCCGCTCCAATTCGTGCAGCAATACAAGCTCCACATTTTTTGTCCCGGTGACATTCTTGACCTCAACCCTTTCTCCGCCCTTGATTGAGATGTTGGTATCGGCCTTTATTACAAATTTGCCGGAATTGAAAATTCCAAGATAATCGACAATTAGATTCAGCTTATCAAGAAATTCTTTTGCCTCTTCTTTTGAAGATATATCAGGTTCGGTCACAACTTCACAGAGAGGAACACCGGACCTATTGTAATCTACCAAGACATACATTGAACCGTGCATTCCTGATTCATGAACCAGTGCTCCGGGGTCTTCCTCAAGATGAACTCGTCTAATTTTGATTTTTTTGCCGCTGTCAAGTGCGATGAACCCATTATTCCCAAGCGGAGCGTCATACTGGCTTATCTGAAAATTTTTGGCGAGGTCCGGGTAAAAATATGTTTTTCTCGAAAAGACAATTTCTTTTTCAACCCGGCAATTTAGGGCAAGCGCCAATTTAATGGCATAATCAACGGCTTTTTTGTTTAGAACTGGTTTGCTGCCTGGATGCCCAAGGCAAATGGGGCAGGTGGCAGTATTTGGCTCCGCATCTTTTTGGACAATTGGGCAACTGCAAAAGAGCTTACTCTCACAGTCCAGAGGCAGATGTAATTCGAAGCCACAGATGAATTCTCCCATAGGAGAATATTGCCTGATTAGATTTAATTAGCTTTTTATGCCGAAAACCCTGCCATTTCGCCATCCAATTCGCTTTACTTCAACTAGCCCCAACTCAAGAAGACCCTTTATTCGTCTACCTTGAAGGTTATACCCAATCAGTTGGTCTCTTAAGTTTCCGGTTCCGATGTTAAGCAGGTACCCAAGTTCTTTTATCGTAAGATCCTGTTTTCTAAGAAGCTTCAGAATTTCTGCTTTTGTATGCCCTCGGTGGCGGTTATACCATTTTCTATTTTTTAGAGTGAAATGTTTCAAAAAAGCCGCCTGCTTTGAAGGAATGACAAAATCGCCCATGTCTTCTTTTATCATATCAAAACTTTTAACGGAAATAATTGCTGACTTTTTGTAATTCTGGACTTGGTAACCAAGTTTTTTGCACAACCTACGAGACACCTCGGTAAGACATGATTTTGGCGAGAATAATATTTCGATTCCACCATCGCCTATCCTACCTTCGTCTATAATTATCGCCTTTAACAATTCAACAAGAAATGGCCTAGGGTAAGAAAATATTTGTTCTGGGAAAACTACTTTTCCAGTCCTGAAATCCAGTATTTGAAAATATTTTTTTAGTATTTTTGGGACAATTTTTGCAACAATTACCCTCCAATGCTTTTTCAAAATTGAGTGGTCTACATCCCCAAAAGACACTTTCAATTTTACAATGAAATTATCCATTGCCTCAGGACTTTTACTTATATAGCATGCATTTCCCTTCTCCCCACCATAGCCGTCAGATAAAAAATGCGCCAATACTGCAAACGTTTCGGGAATTATCTGCAAGGGCAATTGCGGTTTTATTATTATTCCGGCTCTTGAACTAGCCTTGATTTCTTGAACCTGATTTTGCAAGGAATTTATTTCCAAACCGAGTGCATAACAGAGTTTCTTTAAGCTAGTAATATGAATGAACCGATTTACTTTACCGTGCTTTTTCAGTTCAAAACCATTTTTCCACGAATATAAGCTGCTGCCCTTGATTTTGAGCTCTTTTCTAGCTAATCCAAGAGAGCCATATTTTTCTTCCAATTGTGAAAAGATAATTTTTCTGGCATTTTTTTCAAGAAGAATGCAAGTATCTTCAGGAAAATCTGATAAGTTCAAATAATACAATTCCCCACCATCACAAAAGTTGTTCTTGACAATATATTGCTCTTTGCAGGGAGTGCACTGCCGGTGCGAACCTGAAGAAGAGAGGCGATGCATCATTCATCGCCTCCGAACTCTTGCAGAATCCACAGTTCCCTGTCTGTGAGTTCCTCTCCGTGCTCATAGGAGAGCATTGCATTTAGTATCTCCCTTCTGTTTGGGAGCTGAATATTTTCGATTTTCATGAGCCAACCACCTCCAAAGGGTTGAATTTTTTCGTGGACGTCTCTGCTGCTTTTGGAGGCATTAAATATTTAGGCTCAGCCGACCCATCCCAAGATGGGTAAATGTTTAAGCCGAGAAAAGCAGAGTCCTTCGAAAAAATTCCTTAGGGAGGTGGTTGTGGAAATTGCTTGCCAAAATGAATTAACCGTATTTTACAAAGGGCTCTTTGTGTAATTGGCAAATAAGCCGAGTTACTATGAAATTACTACTGTTTGTAGTATGATGAATATGACTATCCAAATTAGTATTAGCGCAAATTCTAAAAACATTAAAATTTTTGCTAACAGCGCAGTTTTTGTTCCATCCACTTCAGGGGTTATATGTTTTAAGGCAAAGAAACTCAGAATTGGCTGTAACAAAACAACGGCCATTAGCGCTATTGGCGCAAAAATTGTGAAAATGAAGGTAAGGATGTAGGCTAAAATCCACAGTGCGAGTTTTGCAATGTAGAATTTCTTTTTGGAAAATCCCTTTACTAAAATAGGTAATACCAAATAAGTTGCTGCTATCAGCAAAATCAATAAAAGCGAAAACAGAAAACCCGCAAAGTTTGTGTTCCCTGCAACAGATGGGTTAAGTGCCGGTCCTGGTGTTGTATCTCCAAGCACAACCAAACAGGCTCTTTCGGTTTTTGTCAAATCAAAGGCGCAATCGTTCTTCAAATCAACGAATTGAAAATTAGGGTTATTGTAAGATGAAAGATCACCTTCGAATTCATTCATGCGGTCGCAGATAACTGTAGTGCTGACACGATAATTTCCGAGAGGCTGGATTATCCTGCCTTTTTCAATGATTTTGAATGTGTTTTCTGTCTTATTTTTTCCAATCGAAATGCAAACTTGTTCACTTGATAGGACTTTCGAATTTTTTGCAATAATATATGAGGAAAGATTACTGTCACTGTAAACAACCGCATTTGAATCGTTTGGAATTCCAAGTTGGTTTATTGTCATTTTGATTTCGTTAGCAAAAAACTCATTCCCTCCAATTTGCGCTATTGGCGTTCCAAGAACAAACGAAAAAAGCAGTACAAGACAAATTGAGAAATAAAGGTAATTTTTCATGTAATTAGTATCAATTCCCAGAAGTTAATACTTTCCATAGGCACTAGGCGACAATTAACCATTCAAACCCTCTCCAGATGCTTCAAAATGCCTTCGTGCAAAACCTTGTTCGTTGCAAGGAAATGCCCAGAATTTAACCCGGCTTCCTCGCCATTTATGTCAGTTACCCTTCCGCCCGCTTCGCGAACTATTAGCATTGCCGCGGCTACATCCCAGGGCTTCAAATCATACTCAAAAAACCCGTCGCAAATCCCATGCGCAACAAAGCACATATCCAAGGAAGCCGACCCAAATCGCCTAATATCCTGGCAGTTGTCCCTTAGGGCAATTATTGATTTGTAGGTCTTCTCCTTGAGGCTCTCACTTTCATAAGGAAAGCCGCTCACAAGAAGCGATTGCAGCATATCCGAAGTTTTGGAAACGTGAATCTTGTTCTTGTTAAGGAACGCGCCTTTGCCAAGCTGCGCGGAGTACAAATTCTTTGTAACGGGGTTGTATACGCAGCCGCACTGCACAATCCCATTTTTTACAAATGCCACCGAAACAGCGAACTGCTCAACTCCGTGGAAGAAATTCGTGGTCCCGTCAATCGGGTCAATTACCCAGAGGTTTTGCTGATCGCCATGCATTCCGCCTTCCTCTCCTAAAAATCCGTGCGAAGGGAAATCATTTGCAATCACTGCCCTGATTTTCTTTTCGCACTCAACATCGGCCTTTGTAACAATGCTGCGGTCGCTTTTGAAATCGGCTCCGATGCCTGTTCTGAAATATTTCATCGCAATATCCCCTGCGCGGATGCATGCAAGCTTTGCGGTTTCGATTTCGTTCATTTCAGCGCCTCCATCACAACAGTTCCGGCTGTTGGGTACGGATGTCCCGTCTGCGACGGGACGCGGCTCGCTGCGCTCGCACGAATAAAATAAATCATTTCAGCGCCTCCATCATGGCGGCCGCGGAAAGAACTTTGGATTCCTGCAAATGGTTTGCAGTAAGCATTAGCCCAACTGGCAAATCCTTTAGAAACCCGGCATTCACTGTGGCGTGCGGCATTGCGCACAAATTCGCAGGAACAGTGCAAAGGTCCGCAGAATAATGCTCAAGCGGAGTGAGCTTTTCAATTTCGCTGAATTTTGGCGCGATTATAGGCATCGCTGGGTGCGCAATCACATCGACTTTTGAAAAAACCTGCCTGTATTCATTTATGAGCTTTGTGCGCGCCTTCATTGCCTTGAGATAGTACGCGTCCCTAAAGCCTGACATGCGCGCGAAAGTTCCAAGCAGTATGCGCCTCTTTGCCTCTTCACCGAACGCCTCTGAGCGCACCGATGTAAAATACTCATTGAAAGCCCCCTCAAGCTTTTTTTCAAACCCGTAGCGCATTCCGCAGTACTTTGCAAGGTTTGTGGAAGCCTCGCTCATTGCAATCAAATAATACCCGGAAAGCCCGTATTTGGTGTTTAGAGGGAGCTTCACATCCACAACTTTTGCGCCTTCTGATTCAGCGGCATGGATTTTTTTGAGCGCCAAATCACGGATTTTTTTATCTTCAATGGAATCCATGAGCTCAGTTGGAACTCCGATGCTTATTTTTTTCATTTTGGATATTTCCGCGGGCCCTGAATCAAGAGAAGTGCTATCCATTTTGTCCTTTCCTGAAATCACATTGAGTGCCAAAGCGCTGTCGGCAACGGTTTTGCCCATTGCACCTATCTTATCTAGCGAGTTCGCGTAATCCATTAAACCGTAGCGCGAAACCACTCCGTAAGTTGGCGTTATTGATGCAACTCCGCAAAAAGATGCTGGGCATGCTATGCTTCCGCCAGTGCTCTCCGCAATTGCAATGTGAGTATAATCAGTAAGAGCAGTAAACCCCGCAGCGCCACCCGAGCTTCCGCCGCAGCTGCGCGATTCATCTAAAGGATTTAGCGGAATTTTGCCAGCAGTGTGGTTTACTGAAAATGTCCCAAACCCGAATTCGTCCTGCGCGGTTTTTCCCAAAATTATCGCGCCTTCAGAGCGGGCTTTTGCCACGGCGGTTGCATCGAAAACCGGCTTGTAGCCCGAGAGGATTTTCGAACCCGCGCGGGATTCAACGCCCTTTACGCAGAGGCAATCTTTAATGCTAATAGGGACCCCGAGAAGCTTTCCTTTACGCCCCCTCTTTATTTCTTTTTCAAGTGCGCGAGCCTGTTCAAGCACATAATTTTTATCAAAGGTGTTGAAGTGCGCGAACTTTTTGTTTTTCTTTTCGATTTCCTCACAGATTTTGGAGGCATGCTCAAGCGCGGAAATATTTCCCGCGCGCACTTCATTTACAAATTCGGAAACGCCAAGAGTTTGCTTTGCCACTTACACCACCCTCGGGCCTTTGAAGTACCCATCCTTTTTGTGCGTGGTGTTTGAGAGCGCAGCATCTTGCGAAATGGATTTTCCAGCCTTATCCTCTCGGAAAACATTCTTTATCGCAACAGGCTGGAATGAAGGCTCCTCTTTTGAAACATCAAGCGAATCAAGTTTTGAGAATGAATCAAGCACCGCACTTAGCTGCGGGAGGAATTTTTTTATTTCGGATTCGGTGAGCTTTAGCCGCGAGTTTGCAGCGACTTTTAGAAGGAGCTCTTTGTCGACTTTGGCTTTTGGCATAATTATAATGGAAAAGAAAAACAATTTAAAGAACCGCAGGATTGGGCGGTTTAGCCCTCAACTATTGCCTGCAATTGCCTGAATGTAAGCCTTGATTGCCCCTGTTCAGAAGTTATGAGACAGGATCCCTCGCTTTTGATGCAGCTTATAGTAAGGGGATGCTCGCCATCAATTGCGCTAATTGAACAGTTATAGAACTTCGATTCTTCACTTTCATTTTGGCTGCAAGAGCAGCTCTTTACGCCCCAGGCGTAATTGCCAGCGCTTCTCTTTGCCTCTGCAAGGCAGCCTTTCTCGACAGTTGGCCTAGCAATCATTGCCCACAGCAGCTCATTTTCACGCTGGCCGCCGTTATTTATTTCAGTGTTATCGTTTGGTTCCGGCTGCTGCAAAGGGACCGAATTAGCAGCAGTATTGGAATTATTTGGCACGCTTGTAGAATAAGGGAAAACTGAAAATGAATTATAAAAGAACAAAAATGCGCCAAGAAGAACAATTGCACCGGCCGCTAGGACTATTGCAATAACATTATTCGGATTCACCTTTTTCTCCACGGGTTTTCACTTCTTGCCGGCTTCAAATTTGAGGCTGAGTTCGCGCATCTGCTTTGCATCAACTTCACTTGGGGACCCGTCCATTAGCGAAGCCGCTGCCTTGTTTTTTGGAAATGCAATCACTTCGCGAATGCTCGGAGCGCCAACCATCAGCATCACAAGCCTATCAAGGCCGAATGCCAGCCCTCCGTGCGGGGGGGCGCCGTACTTGAACGCATCCAGCATGAAGCCGAACTTTTGTTTTGCGTCCTCGCCGCTTATTCCAAGGGCGCTAAACACGCGCGCCTGAACTTCGGGGCTGTGAATTCTTATGCTTCCGCCGCCAACTTCAATCCCATTTAGAACCAAATCATATGCTTTTGCACGGATTTTGAGAGGATCCTTTTCAATAAGGTGCAAATCCTCAAGCTTTGGGGAAGTGAAAGGGTGATGCATCGCATTTATTTTCTGATCTTCCTCGCCCCACTCAAACATCGGGAAAGATGTAACCCAGAGGAAGTTCCATTTGTTCTTTTCAATGAGCCCGAGCTTTTCTGCAAGATGGTTTCGCAAAAATCCGAGAGAATCGTTCACAACCTTTGCAGGCCCGGCAACTATAAGGAGCATATCATTGTCCTTTGCCTTTGTTTTTGCAAGAAGTTCCTTTGCAAGCTTTTCTGAAATGAACTTTGCAGTCTGCCCTTCGAACGTGCCTTTTGCAACCTTGAGGTTTGCAAGGCCTTTTGCCTTGTAAATTTTCACAAAATCCTCCAAGTCCTTAATTTCCGAGCGCGAAAAATCCCCCTTGCCGGGAACATTAATTGTTTTAATCACGCCGCCGTCTTTTATGATTTTTTTGAAAATCTCAAAATCGCTTTTACCCATAATCTCGGAAACGTCAACGAGCTCTAGGCCAAAGCGCGTGTCGGGGCGGTCTATTCCGTAGCGCGAAACTGATTCATCATAAGTGAGCCTTGGAAACGGCAGCTTTAGATCAATATTGAAGAATTCTTTCCATATGCGCGCTATGAGCTTTTCATGAAGGCCCATAACATCCTCTTCATCAACAAAACTCATCTCAACATCAATCTGCGTGAACTCTGGCTGCCTGTCTGAACGCAAATCCTCATCTCTAAAGCAGCGCGCAATCTGGAAATACCTATCAAACCCTGCAACCATTAAAAGCTGCTTGAAAATCTGCGGGCTCTGGGGAAGAGCGTAGAATTTTCCCGGATGCACCCTGCTTGGCACCAAATAATCCCTTGCGCCTTCAGGAGTGCTCTTTGCAAGAATCGGGGTTTCAATTTCCAGGAAATTGTTGTCATTGTAAAAATCACGCACGATTTTCACAATCTTGTGGCGCGCGATTAAGTTATCCTGCAGCTCGCGCTTGCGCAAATCAAGGTAGCGGTACTTGAGATTCGTCTCCTCGGCAGATTGCTGCATATCTGATAGTTCAATCGGGAGCGGAAGCGCTGAAGTTATTATTTCAAGTTCATGCGCTGCAATCTCAATTTCCCCGGTTTTCCAGTGATTGTTCTCCGTGCCTTTTGGCCTTTTGTTCACTGAGCCTGAAACCCTGATTACAAATTCGCGGCGCAATTTCTTTGCAATTTCCGCAGCGGCCTTGTTCTTTTCCGGGTTTACCACAACCTGTGTGAGGCCATAGCGGTCACGCATGTCAATAAAAGTGAGCCCCCCATGGTCGCGGCAAGTATCAACCCAGCCGCACAAAACCACGCTTTTGCCCTCGTTTTTAAGTGAAAGCTCGCCGCAGGTATGAGTTCGAAACATCAAAAATCCCTAATTATTAAAAATTCGCAAAAGCATTAAATAGGCTTGGATGGGCAGGAAAACAAGATTTAAATGCCCGGCACACATTCATTATTTACATGAAAAGGCGCGCTCTCAAAAAGGCTGCTATCGGGGCCGGAATAGCGGCACTTGCTGCAGGGCTTCTTTTGCCGCAGCTTCGCAGGAAAGGGCATGAACTCAAGCCGCTTGTGCCTGAACAGAAGGCACGAATTGAACAGGCATTTAAACGGGGTGAAGCAACCCACGCCGGATTCTGGTCGGAGTATTACTCCAAAAACCACATACAGCCGATTTCAGCGCAGGCGATGGAGAAGATTAATTCAATCGCGGACACTTGCTTTGGAAGGCTGCCGCTGAATGAGAGAATGGAGAAAACCATTACGCTTCTGCAAGAACACATCAAAGACCCGCGGGCAATGATTAGAAGAGAAACTTTGCGCGGGGAAATCGAGAAGCGCCTTGAGGCACTAAATGCCCAAAAAGCAAGCGGAGTGAATGTTGAGAGGCGGATAGCCGCCGAGGAAAAGGCGCTGACAACAATTATGGAGGAAGTGCTTGCAGTTAGGCTTTTGGGCGTCGAGGCAAAATAATGCAAGAACTGGAAAATTATTTCTTTGCAGAATTGCCATGTACAAGCGCATCAATTGCAGGCAACAGATTCATTTTTTCTGCGTGAGATAGAGCCTGCGTTCCAATCAAGAGCCCTTCGATTCTCGCGTTACTATTGCCCCTGTCAGTGAATTCGTCGGCGGGGACTATTTTCTTGCCAAGTTCAAGTTCAAGAGCCCTTCTGGATTGCGCGTCAAGAAGCCATGCTTTTCTGACTTGCGGAATTCCCAGGTAATGGGCAAGAGTTTGCAGTGAACGGTCAAGTTCATTTGTTCCAAATGAAAGTCTCTGAGACCTGAAAACGGATTCGGCTACGGCGTAGGTTTTTGCAAGCGGGGCATTTGTTGAAATGCCATCCATTTTCTTCCCGTAAAGCCTCCTGAACGCTTCCAAGGGAGCTTGCTGCGTTTTGGCAAATTCAACCCTTGTTGCTGCGGCGGGTTTTGGACGCTCAACTTTTCGCACCTGCGCCTGCGGAGCCTTTGCCGGTGCATTTGACTTTTGCAGGTGCCCGGCACCTGCCATAATTGACACACCCGCAATTGCGGTCACAACAGGATGCCTTTTCACAAACCCGATAGCCCTTTTTACAAAACCCATTCTCTCAATAAAACTGATTGTTTTACGGGATATAATAAGTTTCCGCCATTAAAAAACGCCATTTTGAGAGGAAATTACCCCACAAAATCATCAAGAGCAGACTGCCCATTCCTTGAAAGCGGCCTTGCTGGAATTCCAAGCTTTTTTGAAACGGCGTCCGCGAACTCATCTTCAAAACCATGGGTTGTGAGCACAAGCTTTGGGGCGCTCTCTTTTACATAATGCATGAGCGAGCTGAAATCCGCGTGGTCTGAGAGCGGGAATGTCTTGTACTTGGAGTGGTTGTTCCACCCTGTTGCAATTGCAACGCTCACTTTCCTTTTGAGCTGGTGCTGGAGCGCAAGAATTAAGTTATCATCAATGAGGTGCGGGGGCATTATCAGAATATTCGCATCGGCGAGGTTGTGGTTTAGCTCAAGATACGGCCCGAGCTTCACGCCGTGCGATTCGTAAACCCTGTTCTGCTCAAAAATCTTCTTGTAAACGAGCGGTGTTTGCCCAAGCATTTCGGTTGCAATCTTTGTTAGCTCCTGCGCCTTTCCCGTGCTATAGCCTCCGAACACAATGAATTTATTTTCCTTTAGCGCTGCGCGGGCCCAAAAAACCATATCCTCATACACCTGCTCACGCTCTGGAAAGCGGTATTGCGGAGTTCCAAAAGTCGTTTCAATTACAAGAATTTCGGAAGGAAGAATCTCCGCTCCGGGAAAGAGGATGCTTTTTTGCAATTTAAAATCCGAAGTGAGAACAGCGTGAGCGCCGTTAGAAACCTCAAGCTGGGCCGAACCCAGAATATGCCCGGAAGGATGAAAGCGGCATGAGAAATCCCCGACATTGAAATTTTTTCCGAAAGGAATTTCGTTTACCTTTAACCCATTTTCCTGTGCACATATGAGCGCAGAAGTTTGCGGCGTCATATAGTAAGTGTTTGTAAGCGTGGCTTTTGCGTGGTCAGAATGCGCGTGGGTTATCAGCGCCTGCTTTTCGCGGATGCCGGAAGCGTCCACGAACAAGTCCTCTTTTGACCTGAAAACAATCCCGCCCTTGTGGAAAATGTGCATGAAAGCAAGTAAGCGGGGAAGTTGTATATAAGTGCTAGCCCCACAAAAAGCCGTTTTGAGGCCAATTGGCATTATGTCCCGTCGCAGACGGGACGACCTCCGCTCCCTCCCGAGGAGCATGCTCGGGGGCGGGAAGGAATTAAAAACTCTTAAAGAGTATATTAAGCATGCCAGAAGTCAGGCAGCTTTGTGAAAAAATAGAAAAGCAGGTCGCGTACATAAGGGAGAAAGCGGGAGCGCGCCCATGGGGAAATTTCTCAAGGCCGGCGTTTGTTGGCAATCTTGCCCAGATAATTCCGGAAATGGAAGAGCTCTATTCATTATTCTTGCTCGCGCGCACTGAAGTTGAAAAAACAGCGCAATCACCAAAGCCTGATTTTGCAGAGCACATAAAGGATATGGCCCAGCTTATTACGGTTCTAAAGCGCAACAGGGAAATGGAAGAGGGGCGGCTTGACAAGCTCAAATCCGAGGGCATAAATTCGATTGCGGAAACTATCACAGTGCCCGAACTTTATTCTGATCTGGAGCAGAAAACGCTTTCCGCACTTCTAAAGAGCACGTACGCGTCCGAGCGGCTGCGCGTCTTTGACCGCAGGCAAGAGCCAACGCTCCAATCAAATGGCAGCCAGAAAAATATTCTTGAGCTTCTTGAAAGAAAGGAAAATGAACTTGAGGACCTGCGAAAAAAGTATGAGGAGAACAGGAAAAATACTTTTTTGGGGCTTGCGGAAAAAGAATCCTCAATTGAAATTGAAAATGAATTAAATGAAATCACGCGCAAGATGGAGGCAAAGACCGCTCTTCTAAAAAAGCAGTTTGAAATTACAAAGGAAAACTTCGCTCAAACGGAGAAGAAGTTTTCGGAACTGCAGGAGAGGCTCTTGGGGGTTGAAGAGCTTGAATCTCAGGCCACGGGAAGGACGTTTGAACTAATGACCATGCTCAAAAAGGAGCGGGATTACGCTAAAAAAATGCTAATAGAAATCGAGCACGAAACAATACAGCTGCGAAACACCTATTCAAAGGAACTTCTAGGAATGCAGGAGGAAAAAATAACCCTCAAGAATTCACTGGAGGATAGGTACATGAGAGAAATAGATTCGCTAAAGCGCGAGGTTGCTGACAAATCCAAGACCATAAATCATTTGCAGGAAATGGTCACTTCGCGCGAGAAAAGGCTTGAGCACATTGACGAGGAAAACCACAAATTAAAGCTTGCGAACGCCACTTACCACAAGCACCATACTGTAAAGACGCATTTTTTGAAGAAGGGAAAAAAGCACAGCAAGTAAAGCAACAGGTTCGTTCGCGCACTTCATATTTCAGTAAAGCTTCTAAAACCCGAACTTGAGCTTTTTTTCGAAACCTTGCCAAAGAGCTTATCCAGAACAGCATCTGCAATCTTTTTCGATTCTGTCTTTTCATCCGCTTCCTCTGAAGGAGAGATGAATTTTAGCGTGGCGCTTCCCTTGAGGTCGAGGTCAACCAGCTTTTCCATAACCACTTTCACATCGGCGGTTTCCTTGGCATAATAAAGCGCCACCACTACGAGGCTGAATCCCTTGAGTGAGGAAATAATTTTTGGAATGTCAAGGTTTGTGTCGGCACTCTTGCTTACAACTTCTACGCCCTTTATGCTTTCTGTGAGGATTTTTGCAACGCGCGCAGTCACCTCAAGCTCGGAGGATTTGGAGGAAACAAGGGCTATTTTCATAATGTAAAAATAGCCCGAAACAGTTTAATATAGGTTTCAATATATTGGATGCAAATGAACGACAAATACGACAAGCCGCACGAGGACGAAGGAGTGCAGCTCTATGAGGAAAGCCCCATGGACAAGGCTGGGGAAATCGGCGGCTCGGCACTTGATATTGTAAAGGAGCACTGGAAAAAAATACTCGCGGCAATAGTTGTAATCTTAGTTCTGTTTTTTGCTTATGACTTTTTTATCGGCAGCGTAAAAGAGGTTTCATTTAGCGCGGTTGATACTGAAGGAAAGCCCGTTAATGCCGCAATCAGGGTTTTGAGTGAAAGCGGCCAGGAAATCAAAAGGATTAGCAGCGCAGAGACCATAAGCCTCAAGATTGGAAACTACAAAATTGATGTGCAGGCGCAAGGGTACAAGGCGATACGCGCAAAACCAATTACGGTTTCTGAATCCTCTGCAATAGAGCAGGAGCTTGAAATAAGCAAGGACCTAGAACTTGCAGGAGAATTCCCCCCAAGCTTTGCTTCAGGAGAAGCAAAAGAAGTAGAACTTATAGTAACGAGCAAGGAACCTGATGCGGTAGAAATGGGGCTCGTATTAGAAGGCGATGCGAAGAGCGCCATGACGATTGAATACGAAAAGCCCCTGATGGTAAGGCCTGGGGAAAATACCATTACAGCAACACTCAAGGTAAAGGCGGCTCTTGAAAAGAACTCAATTGGAACCGCTAAAACCGGAACTATTAGAATACAGGGGCTTTCTTCGAAAAGCGCAATCGTGAGCGGGAAGTACTCACTTGTGCAATTCGACCAGAAGAATGTAAAACTAACAATCGGGAGCTCGAATGAGAAACTGGATTATGGAAATGTAAAGGCAGGGGACCATGTTGAGAAAACTTTCAAGATTAGAAACGATAACTCCTTTGAAATTGAAAATGTTTTGGCAGCCGTGAAAATCACCCAGGCAGAATCTGGGGAAATTTCTGAAATACAGAAATGGTTCAAATTCAGCCCGGGAAACACCCTGAATGTTGGCGCGAAATCGGATGAAACAATTACACTAATTGCAGATATTCCTTCAGGTTTTAGGTTTCCGCAAGGGAAAGACACTTCAGTAATTGACGGAGTGATAAGCGCGAGCACTTCCTACTTTGAAAAAGATGTGGATTTTAGGATGGTTGTAAACAGGCCAAAGGCAGCGGTTACGGTTAGCGGGATACAAGAGATTGTAACGCTTTCCAAAACCGCGGGCGCTTACAATAAGATTACGCAGTTTCTAACAATCAAAAACAACGGGGAAGTGCTTCTCACCAACTTCGATGCAAGGATTAGCTGCGACTCGCAGGGCACGAGCTGGCTAACATTTGGCGATGGGACGCTTGAATACGCGTTTGATTCTTTAGGAAAAGGGCTCTCAGTGCAGGCTCCTTATGTGATACAGGTACCGGATTCAACAACCGCCTCTCAGATAGTGAATTGCAGAATTGGAGTGCTCTACACTGACCCTGGCGAGAACAGGCAGACCGTGCAGCTGCTTGCGATAATAAAGACCTAAAGCCACCGATGGGACTTGAACCCACAACCGGATGATTACGAATCATCTGCTCCGCCATTGAGCTACGGTGGCATTTATCCGCTCCAATTTTTTGGGATGATAATATCTTATTTTATCGGAAAACATTTTAATCTGGCTTTTTGAGTAAGTTCGTAGCTCCATGCCTTTTTTCCCTCCACTTGCATAAGGACCGCCCATTTTGACTGAAAACCCCTCCAATAAGGCCTGAACCTGCAAAAGAAACTCTTTGGTCGAAGAGCTATACAGAATGCTCAGCTTTCCTTTGGATAAAGTCACACCCCCATCAGAATCAAAAAGACCCTGAAGGAACCCTATTTTGTATTCATCGGAGAGATAAATAAAACACGGAACCCTCAAGCTACCTTTTTTCTTCCCCGCGGGAAATCCAATCACTTTATTGAAGAATACATGTATTTGTTTGGAATTCAAAACCGCCCGATAATAGTTGCCTTCTTTTCGGAAACGGAGCTTGACCCCGAATACAAAATCTACAAATTTCGGGATAATTTCGTGGATTATATCTTTGGAATCATTCACAAACATTATTTCTGACCGTTTTGATACATGGCCATCCCCGGCAATAAAACCTGCAAGATAAGCCAATTCGTAGGAATACTCTTTTGGAAGTTTTGATTGCTTATGTCCTTGAGTAGATATCCCAGAAAAGTTTCTATAAGCATCTTCGAGGAAAGTTTTTAAGTTTCGGTATTCGGCTATTTTTATCATTCGATTTAGCGAGCACTTCCTTTTCCCGGTTGAATAGTAATAAACCAGTCGCTCGGAAACACCAAGCAATTTTGCAATCTCCCTTTTTTGCACCCAACTCAACTTGGAAAATAGATAGTTCTCAAAAAACCCCTCTTTTGAATGCAGATAAATGTTTGTTTTCAAAACTGAAAAACATGGCAAATAGTTCGGAATTGGAATCATGAAAAATAACTGAATCGTTGAGATTATAATGAAAATTGGACCCCGGTGCCGGTGCGAATAATCGCCCAGGATTTTATGTCAAAACCAGGTCTGGGAGCCATTTTAATCCTTTTGCCTTCCAAATTAGTGTTTATGCCTTCCAAGGACAATTTCTCAGATACGCTCA
>Ga0209542_10002981_pt1 | contig 36967 bp, 42 predicted proteins | sample RifCSPhighO2_01_FD_184028 | JGI IMG/M metagenome (GOLD analysis project Ga0209542, IMG submission 184028) | Soil microbial communities from Rifle, Colorado - Rifle CSP2_plank highO2_0.1 (SPAdes) (version 2) | ecosystem: Environmental > Terrestrial > Deep subsurface > Rock core/Sediment ... | reverse complement strand
GTACGAAGGTAGTCTTACCCGCTCCCGAGGGTCCCACGAGAGCTACCTTCTCACCCCCTCTGATCAAGACGTTGATATTCTCAAGGACGCCCCGTGTTTGATTGAAGGCGAACTCGACATTTTTAAACTCAATCTCAGATTTGGTGATAGTGAGCGCCTTCGCTCCCGGCGTATTCTTGATCTCATAGGGCAGTTTCATTATCTCCACCATCTCGGTGGCATCGGCATAACTCTCGTAGAAGTCGCGCACAATCCGGCTGAAGTCCCATAGTCGTCCGCCAAGGCCAAGAATGTACAATTGCACCAATACAAATGTGCCGATGGTTACTAATCCTTGTTCCCAATAGTGGATTGTGAAGTAGAGTACGCCAAATTCGATCAGTATAATGAGTAGAGCTTGGATGGCATCAAGACCATTGCCCACATTCCAATTGCGCAGGGTGATCCGAGCTTGCTCGTTTGTAACAAGACCGAAGTGCTTGGTCTCGTTCTCGTACTGACCGAAGATCTCGATATTGTTCTGGTTGGTAATTGTGTCGGCCAGGACGGCCGTGGTGTGCGAGTCGGCTTCGGCTGCTTCAATGTTGAAGCGCAATCTCCAACGCGAGTAGAAGTAGTTAATGCCCATATATAAGAATGCCCAGAAGACGATGAGTAGGGCAAGGCGGGGCTCGAAGGTTGAGACGACGATTGTGACGCCGATAAGTCGGACCATGATGGGGATCATGTTGAAGGCCACACGATCAGCCAAGCGCTCGAAGGCGCGCGCGTAACGGCCTACTCTCTGAACGATGGCTCCAGTGAAGTTGTTGGTGAAGAAGCTGTAGGAATGCTTGAGCAGAGTGTTGTAGGCTTGCTGGCGCAACTTCATCAGGGCGCCGGCTTGATAGTAAGTGCCTACGAAGGAGCCAATGCGCCAGAAGAACCAGGCGCAAATATTGATGATAAGCACCGTTAGTAAGGCTTGGATAAGTAGTGGGGTAAGTAAACTCTTGTCGCCCCCACTAGTGAGGATGTCGAAGAACTTCTTGAAGTAGAGTGGCGAGATAACCTCGAAGACGCCCGCGATGGCGATGAGGAGGAAGTTGAGGAGCATGTACAAGCGATAGCCACTGATGCCATCCCATAAGTAGGCCAGGACATCACTTAGGTGCACCTCCGGGTAATTTATGTTTGAGTTTTTCGTCCGCATAGAATTGTTGAAGGCTAAGTATTCATATTACGCCCCACATCACGCCCTGTCCACCGACTTGCAATTATTGTTTAAAATGGTTGGAGGGTACCCGAAATCTACATACAGAGCATTCCTGACTCCTTTCATGCACGATCAGGCAATGACCAGATAACGAAAAGCAACTTTACTCAAAACCTGAAGAGTCCCAACGTAACAAGCAATGTCCTGTCGATTAGTTCTAATCTAATACTATCTAGCATTCCCAGTTTTTTGAGCAATCGGTTTTTATCTAAGGCTCGGATTTGATTGGCCATGGCTATGGAATCGTTTGCTAGACCACTTTGACCAGCGGGTATCAGCGTTTCCGTTGGATAGATCTTATCATCTGTTTTGTAATTTGATAGGGGAATGACAACGGTAAGCGGGCTATATTGGTTACTTATATCGTTTTGTACGATAATTGCCGGGCGTATTTTCCTACTTTCCGCACCTTCGGTTGGATCGAGGCGCACGAGGTAAATCTCGCCTCGTCTAGGGTATTTTATTTGTGTGTTTGCCATACGTCATTGTCGACGTGCGCCCATTCCATAGAGATGTTAATGTCTCTCTGTGCATTACGAAGAGCTCCTTCTTTGAGTTCGGTTTCTAGGCGTGCTCGAGCACTCTTCCTTGCGTAATCACGGACAGCCAGTTCTATGAAGCGACTGCGATTGCCCAGTGGTGCCACTTGCTTTAGCAGTTTTACAGTTGCCTTGGGCAAACTGATGTTGATTCGCTCATAGGTGCTTGTAGTTGCTGGCATACCGGTATTCTTACACACTCGGAGTACACAAGCAAGTTTTGGTTTGCAATTACTGTTTAAAATGGTAGTTTGGGAATTGGAAAGGGGGATATGGCAATGGCAGACGGACCAGCTTCGTACACTGAACTTGAACAGCTATGTGGGGAGAACCGCGTGCGCGCGCAGAGGGCCGAAGAGGATAACCTTGAGCTTAGGAAAGCGCTGAGAGCCTTACTTGATGTTATGCCATTCGATGCCCCGAAGCTAAAGGGGATTATCGCTCAGGCCAAGACCGCTCTCGAGTTGCGTCCGGGCAAGAGCATCCTCCAGATGCAGATCGAGATGCTGATCAAGGATCTTGAAGAGGAAGCCCAATTGTTCGTAGGGTTACGTGGTATGGGCTACCAGAGTAACGTCGCGTACAACCTAATCACAACAAAGCTTCGTGAGATCCTTGGCATGAAGTGAGCCCCAATCGCCTTCCGATGACCCGCCCGTTCCTAACACAGGAACGTGGCGGGTTTGTTTTTTTTGTGGTGTTATTATAGCATTTGCGCGAACCTTTTTTCTCTGTCTGCACAACTGTCAAGTAGTTGTATCTCTTAAATTTATTTTGTGGATAACTTTGCTATGAGTTTCGGTATTTATTCGGTTATAATTAGATTGTAGCATAAATTATTTGTTTGCAATATGCCAACTCTCACAAAGAAACAGAAGCAGGTCTATGACTTTATAAATACTTACATATCCGAGAATGGTATATCTCCAACGATCGAAGAAATAAGGAAAAAACTCAAACTCAAAGCAGTTTCGACTATACACGAGCACATTAATTCACTAAAAAAGAAAGGGTACTTATCAAAATCTGCAAATTCGGCCCGTAGTTTATCCCCAAAACGAGATATTAAATCTATTCTCGAGATTCCTATCGTTGGGACAATCGCCGCTGGTTATCCGATTGAGGCGATTGAGAACCACGAGGAGACTATATCGATTGTAAATCCAAACATTAGAACGCCAGAAGGATATTATGCATTACGAGTAGCGGGAGATAGTATGATAAAAGATGGAATTTTTGATGGTGATATCGTTGTGCTAAAAAAACAATCAGTTGCAGAGAATGGGCAGACAGTTGTCGCGATCATTGATGATAATCAAGCTACGCTAAAGGTACTCTATCGAGAAAAAGACAGAGTTAGACTTGAACCAAGAAATCCAAGCATGCAATCTCTGTTTAGAACAGAAGTTGAGATCAGAGGTGTTGTTGTGCAGATAATAAACAACATAAACTATCGCCCGGATGTAACTAGGGCGCGAGAGATAAAACATGGCCTCAGAACCATTGATTTATTTGCTGGTGTTGGTGGTATACGGTTGGGGTTTGAAAATGCCGGTTTTAAGACAGTTTTTGCAAATGATTTCGAGCCCAAATGTAAGGACACCTACGATCAAAATTTTAGAGATTTCAAGTTAGTTGTTGAAGACATACGTAAAATAGGTATTGATGACTTACCAGATTTTGATTTTCTCCTTGGTGGGTTCCCATGTCAGGCTTTCTCGATAGCTGGTTATAGACAAGGATTTAACGATGAAAAAGGCCGTGGGAATTTATTTTTCGACATAGCTAGAATACTTGAAGCAAAGAAACCTCATGGTTTTTTGCTTGAAAACGTAAAAAATCTTAAAAGTCACGATGGCGGTAAGACTTTCAAAATTATTCTTGAGACTTTGGAAAATCTTGGTTATCACGTAAAAAATAAGGTATTAAATAGTATGGAGTATGGGAATATCCCGCAAAATAGGGAGCGTATCTACATAGTTGGCTTTAGAAGTAAGAATTATCACGACAAGTTTGAATTTCCCAATCCTGTTAAGTTAACTGTGAAAATTACCGACTTACTCGAGGATAAAGTTCCCGATAAATATTATTATAATGGGAAACCATTGTTTGAGAAGTTAAAAAAATCTATCAAGGAAGAAGGGAAAGTGTACCAATGGCGCAGACAGTATGTCCGAGAGAATAAGAGTGGAGTTTGTCCAACTTTAACAGCCAATATGGGAACGGGTGGCCATAATGTGCCGATTATTAAAGACAAAAAGGGAATAAGAAAATTAACTCCACTTGAATGTGCTAGAATCCAAGGCTTTCCAACTAGTTACAAAGTACCAGCATTAGCGGATTCCGCATTGTATAAACAATTCGGCAATTCTGTGAGTGTTCCTGTTGTAGAAGCAGTAGCGAAGCAGATGATGAGTGCGATGATATAAGTTTATAGCTTGTTTATTAAATTTCCCCAGTCCTTATCCGTATTATGCAATTTACCAACGGATTTTACGTATCTATGTCCGTTGCTAAACTCTTGTCCCGGAATTGAAGTAACCTTTTCTAATTCATCGACATAGGCAAAACCACAGATCCATATCGGTATATTTTCTAGCTTGCCTATTTTTTTAAACCTGTCGTTAGCATCAAAAAATCTCCTAACTTTTCCAAAGAAGGAGTGATCTCGTAGAATTCTAAATAGATGGTCACTAGGCAATCCAACTCTTGCGAATACATAAACGTCACTTCTCCTGTCTGGAAATTCAACTTCATTTGCACCAAGGACAAGGAATGCATTTTTCATTTTGCTAGCCTTGATTCCAACCCCGAGTTTAGGCGCCCTAAAAACTCCCTTCTTCTCAATTTGATCAAAATCTTGAGGTGTAATTTTTTCCGGATGTACTTCTTCGTCAAGTTTAATTTCGGTATTAAATCTATTCTCTAGTAGGTTCTTAATTGCATGTTCGGCAAGAATTCCCAGAATAACATCGTCAGCTGCCTGTACTTCCGTTCTTTGTCCCCGAATACCATTTAAAGAAAGTCCACCGTAAACCATCTTGATTGCAAATTCAAAGCAAGTTTCATACTCACTCATTGTTAGGTGGATAGTTCTTGAGTCTTTAAGCTTTTTCCATTCAGAAAGAATGTTTTCGTCAAAATACCATCGACTACCAATTTTTTCACCCTGGATTTCCTTGCTAAATTCAAAGTAATTCTTAAACTCCTTTTCTGGTATATTTAGATACACGATAGCTTCTTTTTTGGTGAGTTTTCTTGACATAATTTAATTAAAAGCTAGCATTTCTTATACATTTCCGCAAATATACATATAGCTTGGTGGACCGGAGGGAAGTCGAATCCCTGACCTCTCGAATGCGAATCGAGTGCTCTACCAGCTGAGCTACCGGCCCTTTGTACGAATCTAACCCCTCACCAATCTATCAGAGAGGGGAGTTATTTGCGAGTTTACGTCAAGTTGCAATCTAGTTTGACTGTGATAGGGTCTGGGCATTACTGGGTAATCTTGATGAATATATGAAGAGAACATTCTTGGGACTTATTGTCACATTCGGTCTGGTATTGGTTGCTCAAGCCTCCACTGTTATTACTAAGTCGCCTGGAGCTTGCAATGGTAATTGGTCTATGTGCCAGAACGCCTTTGGCTCGGATGATACGTACTCGGTTGGTCCGGCCCCTGCAATCGGCAATTGGTACAATTACGGCTTTAGCATTAGCGCAACAACAACAGCCAGCACCACAGTGGAGGTTGGTGTGGAAGCTAAGGTAACAGAGAGGTGCTCGGACAGTAACATAATGTCCATAGCCGTGAGTCAGAACACCGGTGTCACCTATGGTCCCGCTCACAATGTATCCCTCACCTGTACTGATGCAACGACTTGGATTGATGTTACGAGAGACTTTCCCACGTGGGATGCTACTACGCTCGCCGACTCGCGCTTCCGAGTTCGAGCCCAGTGTGTGTCCGGAGCATACTGTGATCTTGATTGGCTCCCTGTCCGAGTGACGATACCTTAAAGAGGTTGGTAGTATCTACCATCCTTAACGCTGTATACCTTCTTTTCGAATGAAACAACCATATACCAACACCAAGAGACAATGTTGTTTTCCTTACCTACGAAGTCGAACCATATTCGGGGGAATGTTTCCTTATCGAGCCATCGTTCTGGTTCATTAACGGCCGGATCAACGATGATGATGTTCTTGTCCGTGATATTAACGACCACGCTGTAATGATCGCCGTCTTTGTCGAACCAGCCGATGATCACTGGCAAGTGCTCGCGGGTGAGGAAGTATTCAAGCTCAGTTATAGAACCACCATCCTTGGCGAAAACGTATCCGTCGATTTTTCGGACCGCCTCAATCATGCCCTCGTGCTCGGTACCACTGTCGCGCGTGGCGTGGGCCAGACCGGCTAGTTGTTCTTCAGTAAAGTCCTTGCCGAAGTAGGAGAGCAGGATCTTGAGCGAGGCCGGTCCGCAGAAGCCGGCGCTCTGGAGGTATTGGCGGACAGTTATGTTGGCTTGTTTCTTGTCGCTTTTGTTTTCAGTTGACATGGTATTTGGTGATGATCTTTTCATTACTTTGTCCACGCCAGGGATAATCATTATCGCCAGGGTAGTGACCTAGGCCATTTTTCCTCCGAGCTTCCTTCTCGGTAACAATGGCGTATTCGTGGGAGATGTCATAACTCTTGCCAGTCTTCATCAGGGCGAGCTCTGTCTCCTCGTGCAGGAGGGTGTACTTCTGATCAACACTATCTTCCATGGTGTCGATCCAGATCTCGTCCACAGGTACGTAGTCGTATACGAGATTGTGTCCACCCATGACGAACTCCGGATCAAGATATTTACGCACGAGACTGCCATCAACATAAATAATTGTGTTCTCTCCGGCTTTCTCACTACGCAGTTTAAGTTCCGGGATAGGGCCGGTTAAACATAAAGTTTCCTTCATTAATTTTCTTACTTTTTCATAACTTTGGTTCAAAGTGAGGTCGCGTGTTTCCTCAAAGTCGACTACTTTAATAAGGAAGTCTTGCTCATTCTTATGGTGGTAGTCTAGCCATACTTCGCCTCTGGGAATGTAGAATTTAGGCGAAAAATAGCCAATCTCAGAACTATTTATATGGACAATATTGAAGTCGAGGTCTAGAGTATTGCGTATAAGTAAGCCGTCAACGTAAACAGTTTTGGCTTGTTGCTCCATATATGGTATAATCTAGCACAATCTAGTAGTAATAAAAATATAATGAAAAAGACACTACTTGTCGTTCTTGGGGTTGTGATATTGGTTGGCCTTTTCGTTGGTTCTATTTATAACAGTTTAGTTAAACAGCGCGAGGCTATAGATGGCCAGTGGGCTCAAGTGGAGAGTCAGTATCAGCGACGTTTCGATCTCATCCCCAATCTGGTGGCTACGGTCAAGGGCATCTTCAAACAGGAGCAGGCCGTCTTCGGTGAGATAGCCGAGGCTCGTACAAGATATGCTGGCGCCAGTACCCCAAGTGACAAGGTGACCGCGGCCAATCAAGTGGAGAGTTCACTCGCGCGCCTCTTGGTTATTATCGAGCAGTATCCCGAGCTTAAGAGTGCCGAATCAGTCAGAACTCTTATGAGTCAATTGGAAGGCACGGAGAATCGCGTTTCCGTCGAGCGTATGCGTTTCAATGATCTGGTTAAAGATTATAATGCAAGGATGAAAACATTCCCTACGAATATTATTGCCGGTACATTTGGTTTCGAAACGCGCGAATACTTCCAAGCTGATGCTGCTGCTTTGGCTGCGCCTAATGTCGAATTCTAAACACCTTTAGCTTATGCTAAAGCGTCTTATAGTGCCGATTGTTATAGCTTTGGGTCTTGTTCTGCCCACACTTACTCTGGCCTATTATCCCATTCCCCCGACAGGTCAATTTGTCGATACTGCTTCAATGTTCACTCCCGAGATTGTGCAAGGGATGAATGAGGCTCTTGCTAAATTCGAACGGGAAACAGGAGCGGAGATCGCCGTACTCACTGTCTTGTCATTAGAGGGGGATAGTATAGAGAATTTTGCCCTCCGGACTTTCGAGGACTGGGGGATAGGTAAGAAGTTTGAGGACAACGGTGTTTTGCTTCTTGTATCAACCGGAGATGAGAGTGCGCGGATACAGGTGGGCTATGGGCTTGAACCTTACATCACTGATGCCTATGCGTATTCGCTCGTAAGTAATATGTCCGGATTCGGAGAGAATAAATACGCGACAAACCTAATTGGGCTGGATATCTTGCTCACTGTTGAGGAGATCGAGCGGACCATAAGAGAGAATACTCCCGGAGCGAAGATCGAGAGAGCGTCTGTCTCACCATTTATCGCGATTCAATCTCGCCCATTTCTCCTACTTTTGTTTTATTTCGTGCTTCTTAACTCACTCATCTACATAATCATAACTAAGCTGGGTTACAAGAGTTGGTGGTTTGGCGGTTTGTTTGGAGGAATTTTCGGCTATCTATCCTTTGGTTTTGTTCCGGCAATAGTCGTGACGCTTGCAGGCTTCGGCTTAGACTACTTCTTTTACAAAAAGTTTGGTTCGCCAGATAGTCCTAGATTAGTGGGGAAGGCGGGTATAGGGGTGGGGAGCAGTGCCCAGTTTGGTGGTTTTGGTGGGGGTAATACCGGCGGTGGGGGTGCCACAATACGATGAAAGATTATAAAAAAATAATCGAAGGAGTCATATGGGAGACGCTCAAGGAAGCGATCATCGTGTTCCTGGCTCTGTTTACTCAAAACCTAATTCTGATGGGATACTATGTAGTCACTATTTTCCTATTAGGGAATACACCACCGGGTCAACTCCTTCCCGCGGACATGTATTTAAACGGATTACTGCGAATAAGTTTTAACCTTACCCTAGGTTACGTAATAGGAGGCTATGGAACCAGCCTCTTTGTTTATCGAATGTTTATCGCACCATATATTGTTAAAGCTGGAATACTGGCTGGTAAGGAATTAGCGAGCAGGCAATTATTTGTTTTGAAAGGCTTTCTCTTAACCGCGATCATATCTATTGTGGCTAGTACCCACATGATCCTCTCTGTTTACGAAACTGACCTTGGGGATTTGTATATTTATTACCACTTTGCGAAGCACTCCATCCTCTCAGCTCTAGTAGCCTCGTTGATTATTTTCATTATTTTTTTCCTCTTTATTAAACGTAAGGAGAAAGGAGCGCCGTCTATTGCTCGTGAGTATAGCGTTTTTGCCCCGATATTCCTTCTCGCGCTTTGCCTTGGTACTTTGCTCCCAAGTTACGAAAGAGCATTTGCGGACTTGTCTCTTATTCAGAATAAGCGCATGTTCGAGTATGGACCGGGAATAAGTTGGGTTACAAGAGTGACCTCTTCCCACGATGAGGGAAGCTACGATGCTTACCTAGATGCTTATAAAATGGATGAGGAGGCCAACAGAGCGCAAACCTTATTAGCCCACCAGATGGTAAGTCTTGCGAGGAACGATACAGAAAGGGCGGAAGCATACAGGTGGCTTGCATATCTAAGTGAAAACTCCGGCTCTTATACAAGCCAACAATTATACCAACAAGTTGCGTACTTTCTGGATCCGCAATCTCCGTCAATCTTACTTTACAAAGCTAAATTGGAACTTTATCGTGGACGCTTTGACAAGGCAGTCGATAGATCCCAGGACTGCATAGATAACGGCGAGTTAGTTCCTGACGCTACTGCTTGTTATGAGACCAAGCTCCTTGGATATTGGTTTGGGGGCGACGAGGTGATGGCCCAAGAGACAGTGAACGAAATGTATAAGAGATATCGAGAGTGGCCAAGTGCCATTATTTGGAACAATTTCGCCCCTGCTTTTACTCGGGTATACCATCTAACAATATCTGAAGGGGCAGAGAAAGCGAAACAAATAGAGATCTTCTGCAAGGTGGGCTCAAAAGAAGCTTGCCAGCTTGCCTATGCCAGAAATTATTGGGGTCTCTGGCAGTTTAAATTGGCAAATAGTTGGTATGATTCAGTACTGGGTAGTAACCCTAATTCGGTTCAGGCAACCACAGACAAATTACAGCTAGAGAAGGAAATGAAGTTGTTAAATTCGCTTTCTCCAGCCAAACCGTGCTCTAATTGCGAACCTTTCTATAACACGGTACTTGACCAATTAAATTATCAGATCCGTTCAAATGACTAAATCATGAAAAAATTAGCTGGTAAAACTATAGTCCCTCTAATTGCCCTAACCCTTTTTTGGGGAGCACTACAAACTTACGCTTACTTTTCTCTAGGTGCTCCGAAGGGGTATGTTAGTGATTACACAGGAACATTAAGTGGCGAAGTCGTTGTCAATTTAGAGAGCATACTGTCAGACTATGAGAAGGAGTCGAGCAGTGAGATAAGCGTGGTTATGATTGAAAGCTTGAAAGGTGACTATATCGAGAACTTCGCCGTTAAGCTCTTCCTCGAGTGGGGCATAGGCAAGAAAGATAAAGATAACGGAGTTCTGTTTCTTATTGCTAAGAGTGATCGGCAGATGAGGATTGAAGTAGGCTATGGTTTGGAAGGGGCACTTACCGATGCTATCTCGTCGCAGATTATTGCCGGTGTTGGGCAGTACTTCAAGTCAGGTGATTATGATGGCGGTGTAGTTTACGCTGTAGAAAGCATAATTTCTGCAACTAAGGGCGAGTACAAAGGAGGAGACCCAGTCGATTTATTCCAAGGTATTGGAGTCGGTATATTCATTTTCCTGTATTTCTTTTTTGTTGCTATTGTACGGTGGCTGGGAAAAAGCAAGAGCTGGTGGATTGGTGGGGTAATTGGGGCGATAACTGGTTACCTGATACTCAATTTTTGGGGCTTGGTTTCACTTGGATTACTTGGTCTATTGATAGACTATATTGCCTCGAAGAGTTATGCGAGGTACAAGAGGTACAAAGCAAAGGGAGGCAAGGGGACATGGCTTGGCGGGGGCGGTATTGGTGGTGGAGGATCTGGGGGAGGCTTCGGCGGATTCGGTGGGGGTCGTTCGGGTGGAGGCGGAGCCTCTGGTGGTTGGTAGTAGAAATCGGGATAATCTACGGGGTTACTATCCACATCCTCGAAATTACCCACTCTTATTTCTTATTAATGCACGGTCGTATATAATACAGAAATGGGGAAATTGGAAAGTGAAAGCAAAATAGGGAAGAGAAAGGCTACTATTCAAAAGGCAATCTTAGCAGCACTTGCTCTTGGGGGCGTGCTTGCTATTGGAGTTATTGCACCCAATGCATTAAGTATGTTGGGGTTGTTCGGAGTATCGAAGAAAAAAATATATTTTTCCAAACTATCGGAGTCTATCAATGGTTTGGTGAATAAAAAATATGTTGAATTTGTAATGAAAGACGGATCGAGAAGATTACGTATTACAGACAAGGGTAAATTATATCTCTATACCCTAGACACAGAATGCAAGTTGAGAAAAGTGCCAAAAAAATGGGATAAAAAGTGGCGGGTAGTAATTTTCGATATTATCGAGGTTAGACGAAAAGTACGTGATGATATAAGAAGACAATTGGGGCGGTTAGGATTCCTTAGGCTCCAGGATAGCGTGTGGGTATATCCTTATGATTGTGAAGATATCATCACCCTACTTAAGTTGGACAAACAGGTTGGAAGAGGGATGCTGTATATGATAGTAGACCAAATTGAGCTCGATAAGCCAATAAGAGAACATTTCGGATTATTGTCTAAGTAGTCAGAATCTCGTCATTTCTTATTAATACACGATCGTATATAATACAGAAATGATGGTTGGAACACTGTGGCGATACAATGATACAATATTTGAGAGTTACTATGTTTATAATTAGGAAAATGTAACAGATGCGGGAGATTGAAGTGAAAATGAGAGTGAGTGATCATGACAAACTGGAGAAGGTTTTGAGTGAGCGTGGATGTGTTCTTTCCGAACCGATTAGCCAACACGATGTGATATATTCGCCCGGACGCGATAGCTATTGGAATGATTATAAGGAAGGAGACGTGGCCATTCGGATTCGCAATCAAGACGGAGTAAGTATGTTCACTCTCAAACAACAGAAGTCGGGTGAGCACGACAATCTGGAGTACGAAACAGTGATTGGAGATAAGGAAGCTATGCACGGTGCCCTCAATGCTCTTGGTTGGTCACCAGAGGTGGAGGTTAAGAAGTTGAGGAGGAAGGGCAAACTTGGCGAGCTTGAGATCTGTCTTGATGTGGTAGAGGAGTTGGGGACCTTCGTCGAACTAGAGAAGATGTGCCAAGATGATACTGACCCGGCCGATGTTGAGGAGATGCTTCTTGCCACCCTTGAGGAATTGGGTATTCCCCGATCTAATCAGGAGAAGCGCGGTTACGACACTCAAATGTGGCAGAAGAAAAAAGAGAATACTAAATAATGAAAAGGCGGGTTGTTCACCCGCCTTCCTTGACCTCCTTCTTGTCTTGTTCCGAAACCGGCCACGAGAGGTGCCAGTGATTCTTGCCAAAGTGGCAAGCTGGATCGAAGCATGGCCATGTGGCATGGCGATCTTTCCCTGTTTCCCAGTGGAATCGAGCAAGCTCGCAAGCTGCTCTCGGATCTCCAAGATGCCTCGCTTCGCAAAAACCACCATTTTGAATCGACATGCTTAGCCTCCTACCATCCATGTTACCTATTCTTGTCCGTTTTGTCACTAGCGAGTACCTTCACCTAGACCCACGCTCCCGATCGGAATATAATATAACTCATGAACAAATTTGAAATAGCACAACCGGGGTCATCGGAACCAAATTCGGAGCCTTCTCAAGAAGTGAGGGATGGCAAGAAATTATTTGAGCGGAGATGGTTGATTAATACAGTGGTTGGTCTCGGATTTATATCTGTATTGGAGGGATGCGCTTTGCAAGACAGGGAAATAGAATCAATGCCTAATACCGAGGTTTCGGATCTTATTAGTAACCCGGACAAATACAAAGGTGCAGTTAAAACTATTGGTTTCGTGGAACCAACGTCCTCTCGAACAGAAGATGATACAGGTACTTCATTAGTTCCAGAATTTAATGATGACTCTACGTTCAAGGGTTTTAAGTTAGAGACATATCTCGTCAAGAGATCTATAGACGAGTATGCCCTCCGGGGTCATGAGGGGAGCGCAGAAGAGTCTTTTCCTCTGATTATTGCGAAGGAGAATAGATCTACTTTTTTGCCTCCTAACGCACCCATATTGCCCAAGTTGAGGACAGGGGAACGTTATAGATTTGCTGGACATATTGAAACAGTCAAGGATATTGACGGAAAACCGAAATTTGCGATACGGATAAGCGCAGAAGTAGAACAATACCGAGCACCATACCAATCAAATGTGGAGACAGTTCCAACGTTAGCGCAGTAGCCTCCCCGCCACCTAGACCACTTGCTCCAATCGGCGTATGCTAGGGGCATGTCAAATCTATTTCGTTCAGAGGAGGAGAGGCAGGTTACTTTAACCTCGAAGGAGAAGCAGATGATTCTGGGAATTAACTCTGATTTCCGAACTATTAGTAGCGCATATTACTTTGATAACTACGACCTGCCTTGCCCAGTGCGTGTCACAATATCTAAGGAGAATGGCACTGACATGACACTTGTATTACGGAAAAACAGGCACGGGGTGATCGCAAATGAAATTAGAATCTTTAAAGTATTAAGAACGGCCGACTTGCCTGTGCCAGAAATTTTGGTAGAACCCTTTTTAAACGAAGAAGGTGAGTATGTTGCCGTGTACTCACTTTTGGAAGGAGAAAATCTGCAGAAGTTGAGTATGCGCTCGGAAAGTGGTCTAGAGCAAGCCAAGGAGTTGCTCTTGGATGCGGTAACTAGGCTTATGGACACTACAGATTTAGTTCGAAGAAGTGAAATTGGTAATCAGTTGCCGGAACTAACCCTCGAGTCAGAACTCAATGCTATTAGCGCATGCGGGAGTCCTTGGCTTGAAGAAACAGTCTTTCATTCGGCAATGGTAAAATTACATCCAGTTCTTTCTGTTGTTAATACTGCCCTTGTGTTGACTAACGGCGATTACCAGCCCGGCAATTTCCTGGCAAAAGGAGGTAAGATAACAGGCTTTCTTGATTTCGAGTCACCCTCCTTCCAGGATCCGTTGATGGGTTTTGTTAAGTACCCAATTTACGATATGCTACCTCTCTCGCGCTCAGATATCGTTACATTGTTTCTAAAAAGAAACGGCTTTTCAAAGGAAGATTTTGATCACCGACTTGCTTTAGGGTGTCTTAAAACACTTGTAAAAGAGGTCGCAATATCAGGCGGCGATCAGGAAGCCCAAGAGTATAGAGAAAGGGTAATGGTACTACTGGAAAACAGTCTCCGTTCTACCTAAGCTACATTCCACAATCTAGCGGGCATCTTCACCAAATCCTGTGAAAATGGGGGAAAAGTAGGTCAAATTCACGGGATATTTGCGGGATAACGGCGTATTGACTTGGTTTTTCAGATATGATACACTTTTGTTATAGATATGAAAAGCAAGGAAAATCTTATATCACAGCTCAAAGCGTTGCCTTATTTTGAGAAGGCCACAATCCTATCTCTTGGGGAGAAATTGGGCCTTAATAGGGCGACAATCAGCACTTACATAAGTCGCTTTCTTAACAGCCGAATAAAGAGCGAGGAAATTTATCGTCTTAAAAACGGACTCTATGTTTCCACCGATTTCTATGAGAAGAACAAAGGAGATATATCCTATTCATTCTATTTGGCCAACATTTTGCGAAAGCCATCATATATTAGTTCCTGGACCGCTCTCCATTACTATAATCTCCTAACAGAAGCTACTCATGCCATCACATCTGTTGGCACTAAGGTAACAAGGGAGTACAAGACAAGGGTGGGGGCATTTACCTACCAGGCAATTGATAAAAAGCAGTTCTCTGATTTCTCTTTGGTAAGTGGTAAGTTTGATTTCTACATTGCCTCTCCGGCCAAGGCCCTCTTCGATCTGCTTTATTTCCGTACTCGCCAGTTCCGGGGACTTTCAAAATCTGATATAGATAATATGATTAAAGAGCTAAGGATAGGTATTGATGATATGAGTAATGAAGAACGGACAAAGTTCTACAATATGATAAAAAAATATGAGTAAACAGATAGAAGCAATTTTAAAAAAGGAACTTGCGGGACTTGAAGCTTATAGTAGTATCGACGCGGAAACAAAGCGCAACAAGCTTAAGGAGGCGTTACAGTTTTACGTTCTGAACTTTGTTTACCATCACTCCGAATATTCTAAATGGGTTATGTATGGTGGATCTGCGCTCCGTATAATACACGGACTGGACCGTATGTCTGTAGATTTGGACTTCGAGGTTCCAGATAAAGTTACCAAGGAGCTCCTAGAAGAAATAAAATCTGAAATTGAGTCACATTTTGTTAGCACATATGGTGTGACGGATAATTTCCTTGTAGTCACGACAGTTGGCCATCGGAGTTTAGTCCTTAAGTTTAATCTGCCTGAAGAATTGAGTTTCGGGCATAGTTCGAAGCAGGTGCAGGTCAAGCTAGACCTCAACAACTTTGTCGCGCCACATACTGTCACAGAAAGAAGGCCTACAACTAAAGATCAGTTATCCTTTGTCATTAATACATATAATATGTCGGCTCTAATGGCCAGTAAATTGGCAGCCATTTTCCTACGAGAGGAACGCGGAGTAGATAAGGAGTTCTATGATTATAAGGGGCGGGATATATATGACCTCTTGTGGTATATGAGTAAGAGTGTGACACCGGACCTGGATTACCTGAATGCGAAACTCAGAGAAAGAGGACAGGCCATCCCACATATAAAAGCGCTATTTGACAAACTTACCACAGATATCCTTAACTACAGTAAGATGGATGAGTTGCTTAGAGCTGACCTTGCTCATTTATTCGAGAACCAGCACCAGTTTACGAATTGGCTTGATCATTGGCGGGAAACATATAGGAGACTTCTGGATAATTACAAAATACATACAATTGCAGGGCTAGATAAGATAACTATATTCAATGACTTAATAGGGCGTAATTATCATTTAAATTTTTGGTACAACACAGCAGAAAAAACGCAAATCAGAATAGTTCCCGTTATTAGTGATTACTGGGTTATCTTTCGCGATGTATCGTTGAGCATTGAGGCGGATCCCAGTCTTGATGCCAAAATTGAATTCGGTAGTAATGATGTAAGCTCACGACAGAATCCTGAGGGGGAGCTAAAAAAATTCGCGACCCTTTTCAGTAGAAAGATTAGAGCTTATCTTGATAAGACCAGTAATATAGTGATTGGAGATCAGGTGATAACCAAAGTAATTAGGATGACCGCGGATAACCTCAACCCCAAGGAACAGATTCTTCTTACTAAATCCGCCCTGGAATCGGACAGCTGCGAACTAGATGACTTACTTAAATAGCAAATATGAACGCAAGGACAATAGAGACTTACAACCAGATGGCTAAAGAGTATGATGATGAGACCACAGATTTTTGGGTTAGATTCCCGCGGACAATCTTGGATAAGTTTGCGGAACTTGTGCGCGGGGACGTTCTGAATATCGGAAGTGGTCCCGGGAGAGACGGACTTCTCCTAAGAGATAGAGGCCTTAATATTACCTGTCTTGATGCATCGGAAGCTATGGTCAAGATCTGTATAGAGAAGGGGTTCAAGGCTGTTCTGGGTGACTTTAATGCATTGCCGTTTGAAGAGGGCTCATTCGAGGGGGTGTGGGCATATACTTCCTTGTTGCACGTTCCCAAGAGAGAAGTAGCAAAACCGATGAGTGAGATCTATCGAGTTCTGAAGAGTGGGGGAGTCTTCGGTCTTGGTTTGATAGAGGGCGAGCTGGAAGAATATCGAGAGAGTTCGGGTGTTAATTTGCCCCGCTGGTTTAGTTTCTACAGAAAGGAAGAAGTGGAAGGATTACTGAAGGAATACAAGTTTGAAGTTGCATACTTCGAGCAATTCAAGGTTAGATCCAAGACGTACCTAAACTTTATAGCAAGAAAGTAGTCCCAAGTTCTAACCGGAATTGCAAGTTGGCGTGAATTTATGATATAGTTAGACTATGAAAAGCATCATCCAATTCAATATTTCCAAAGGAGATAAGTACTATATCGCGGAAGGAGTGGGTATTCCTGTTGTTACCCAGGCTAAAACTCTAGATGAATTAGCGTTTAATATACAAGAGGCAGTGACTCTTGCGCTTGATGGCGAAGATCTAATGAGTTGGGATATCGCACCCGAACACTCGGTGTTGGTCAATTTCGAGTTGCCGAAGGTTTATGCCTAAGCTCAAGATTCTTTCCTCCAAAGATATTGTTAAGATTCTCGGCAGTTTTTCTTTTGAAACAGAGAGTCAACACGGCAGTCATATCAAGTTGAGTAGAGTTACTGTACTCGGTAGGCAGGTGCTCATCGTTCCTAATCATGATGAATTAGATAAGGGGACTATCAAAGCAATATTCAATCAAGCGAATAAATACATACCGCGAGGGGATTTGATTGGGTACTTTTATACAAAATAATTGTTAAGCGACATGTCAGTACACATCTCATACTTCGTTCACGGCGCAACCACGGATAATGAGCAAGGGATTTCCTCCGGGTGGAAGGATGTCGAGCTATCGGAGTTGGGTCGGGAGCAGTCCATAGCTCTGCGTGAAAAAACTAAAGATAGAAAATTTGACACGATCTTTTGCTCAGATCTCAGGCGAGCAGTTGACTCGGCTAAACTTGCTTGGGAGGGCGTGTACCCTATCATCCCTGATGCGCGTTTGCGTGAATGCAATTATGGCAAGTTAAATGGTGCTGCTTCAGCCATCGTCGAACCTATGCAGGAGGATGAGTGTATCGAGAAGCCTTTCCCCGAGGGGGAGAGCTATGAGGACGTTAAGACGCGGGTGGCCGACTTCCTCACCTATCTCAAGCAAAAATATGACGGCAAGAGTGTGGCTATCGTTGCCCATAAGGCACCCCAACTAGCCCTCGATGTCCTGCTCAAAGATAAAACATGGCGCGAGGCTCTCGCCTCCGACTGGCGCAAAACCCACGCCTGGCAACCCGGCTGGGAATACGAGGTGATTAAATAGTGGAGTATACTGTGGGTATGAAGTTGCAAGCAGGGAAGGATAATAATTTCGCTTTTATTGACGCCCAGAATCTTAATCTTGGGGTGCGTGATTTGGGTTGGAAACTGGATTTCAGAAAATTTCGTGTCTACCTAAGAGACAAATACAGAGTCACAAAAGCATATATTTTTATCGGTTTTATCGGAGGCAATCAAAGTCTGTACACAGCTCTCCAGAATTTTGGCTACATTCTTGTTTTCAAACCTATTCTCGAAGATAAGCAGGGTCAACCCAAGGGGAACGTTGATGCTGATCTTGTGTTACGCGCGATGATTGAATACGGGAATTACGATAAAGCCGTGGTTGTTAGTAGCGACGGAGACTTCTACTCACTGGTGGAGCATTTGTATGAACAGGGAAAACTTAGGATTGTCTTGGCCCCCAACCGTATGAAATGTTCAATCCTTCTTAAACGTAAGGCCAAAGAAAAGATCGAGTTCCTTAACACTCTCAGAGGTAAACTAGAATACAGAAATGAACGGGGAAATTGAAAAGGCACCGCCAAGGGACGAGCCCAGGGAAGTGCCATTTCGTCGTGATATTACCATTATAGACGATTGAGTGATAATGTCAATACATAAATAATGGATAAATTGGTCAAAATAATTTGGATTGCTTTGCCGGTGATTATTATGATCGGGTTAGTGCCAGTGGTTAAGAGCGATTATTTACTTGCCGGTATTTACTTAGTTTTTATTGTGGGACTCTTGATATACAAGCGAGAGAGGGGAGATGTAGCAGTGCTTGCGAGCGGTATTATTCTTATGACTATCTTCGAGTTCATATTTGTAAGCACAGGTGTGGAAGTGTTCGTGCGCAACAGTCTCTTCGGCCTTATGCCCATCTGGTTGCCCCTCCTGTGGGGCTATGGTTTCTTGGTTATCCGGCGTGTGGTGGCTATAATCTAGATAATAATATAATCATGGATCCCGTTAGAAGTCTAGCTATATAATGTCAATACAATATGTTTAGGCAATTACTGTTAATCGTAAGTAACTTCTAACGGAATGGATATACTTTCGCATGGACTGTGGGCGGTGGCCACGGGGAAAGGGGCACAACTGGAGAAGGGCAAAGAGGAAAGACGGTGGAACTCTTGGTGGCTCCTCTTCTGGGGCATGTTCCCGGACCTGTTTGCTTTCGCTCCGATATTCGCATACTCACTCATATCACTTGTGACAGGTGGGGGTCCCATGATCCATAGGCCACCGACTGAGCTCGAGCCGTGGACGCCCGGCTTTGACAATGCTACCGACATCACCCAATTACTCTATTCGCTCTCGCACAGCTTAGTTATTCTCGCATTTGTTCTTATCGTTTTTTATATTTGGAAGCGCAAGATTCCGTGGATTATTTTTGGCTGGCCCTTGCATATCTTGGTCGATATTCCTACGCATTCATACCTTTTCTACCCTACACCCGCCTTCTGGCCACTTTGGGATTGGAAGTTGGACGGCTTCTCTTGGGGCTCGGGCCACTTCACACTCTATAATTACGTTACCCTAGTTTTGATTTTTCTCGGGCTATATTATTTGAGAAAAAGAAGAAGTGCAAAAAAATAATTTCTCCGTTTGCTTAAGGGTGTATTTCGGAGTATAAATGGTTAATGGGGCAAGGATTAAAACACAAGGATTTCAAATTCATCAGGAGTATTTCGGGTATCCATGAGTATGTACACAAGGGTAATGGCTTGCATGTTCTTATTGCCCCGGATCATAGCACTCCAACTATTACTCTGAATGTGGTTTATTTGGTTGGCTCACGCAACGAGGCCGTGGGGCACACTGGTGCCACCCACCTACTTGAGCATCTTATGTTCAAGGGCTCTAAGAAGTTTAATAAGAAAACAGGCAAGACTATCGATACCCTCGTCTTTGGCATGGGGGGTATGGCCAATGCCACCACCTCCTTTGACCGAACTAACTATTTCGAACTAATTCCCAAAGAACGACTGTGCGAGCTTATGGAGCTTGAGGCTGATCGGATGAGGAATGCTCTGATCACCGAGGTTGACCGGGCGAGCGAGATGACGGTAGTTAGGAACGAGTTTGAGATGGGAGAGAACGATCCCGCTTCGGCACTGGAGAAGGAGGTCTGGGCCTCGGCCTTCCGCGAGCATCCTTATCATCATCCTACAATCGGCTGGAAGAGCGACGTGGAGAATATGAGCATTGCGAGATTACAGGCCTTCTATAACGAGTTCTATTATCCCAACAACGCTTACCTTACACTTGTTGGTGATGTGGAAGTGAAGGAGGGCTTGGATCAAGTGAATAAATATTTTGGAAATATCAAACGTTCCACCCAGGGCATCCCATCAATGTATACCACTGAGCCTGCTCAAGAAGGGGATCGGCGCGTGGTGGTAAGTCGCAATGGCGAATTGCCAATTGTGATGATGGCGTATAAGGTCCCACCGGCAACCCACAAGGACTTGTACCCACTTACCGTACTGGCCTCTGTTTTAGGCTCGGGTCGGACAAGTCGCTTGTATAGGCGTTTGGTAGATGGTGGGTACGCAAGCGCAGTGTCGGTAAGCAATCAAGCCTTTCATGATGGAGGCCTATTTGTCATTAGCGCCACTCTCACCAAGGGAACATCGCTAAGCACCGTAGAATCTCTCGTGATGTCTGAGATAGTCCGTCTTGCCACAGAGAGTATCACAGACGAAGAGCTCTCGCGGGTAATATATCAGACCAAGATTGCTCAAGCATCCCTACGTGATGGCTCTTACGCCCTGAGCCAAGTTCTTACCGAGTGTATTGCTTACGGCGATTGGACGATTACGGGCACCTTCTTCAAGAATATTGAGAGGGTAAATAAGAGCGATATTACGCGGGTGGTTAAGGAATATTTGAAGCAAGACACTCTTACTGTCGGCAACTTCGTTCCTAAGATTAAGATGTGAACAAAGAGATATGATCAACATTGCAACAATAAAGACAGGTGTTAAGGGTCTGGTGTCGGTGTCCGGGAGTATCTCTTCGGGCAAGCGTTCTTGGCAAGGCAACCAAATGGCTCCGGAGATAATGGTTGCTATGTTCTTATCTGGGACTAAGACGCTAGAAAAGAAAGTGCTTAACGACGTGCTCGAGAATGCCGCTATCAATATTAGTTTCTCAATTGACAATGATTATATACGCTTCTCGACTGTTGTGGCAAGAGGTCACGAGAAGTTATTTCTGGATATTATTACCGACATCCTGATTAACTCTACTTTTCCAAGCGATGAGTACGAGATTATTGTTGGCAGATTTAGGGCCATGGTTATGGAATCGAGTACTGATCCTAGCGACGTCGCTTATCGAGCATTGACACGAGCATGGTTCCCTCTGGGCACTGTGCAGTACAAGCAAAATGCGAAAGAGATGATCCAACTGCTTGATACCCTAACTCGGGAAGAAGTATTGTCTGCGTATAATATTTTGGTAGGCCACACTTCGATAAACATTGCTATTGCCGGGGATGTTGATAAGACTCTCTGGCAGAGGGAGGTCAAAACTAGTTTCAGTAAGCTACCTAAGAAGACGCACAAGTCTGTTCCCGCACTCGCTACACTCTCGCCGAGCGGAGGAGAGAATATTAACATTAAAGATAAGACAAGCGTGAGCGCCTTCTGGGCTATCCCTATAAACATAGATGTTAAATCGAGACGCTACCTTGCCCTTGTAGTCCTTCTGCGTATATTGGGAGGCGACTTTGTTTCCCGACTTATGAGCGAAGTGAGAGAGAAGAGAGGCCTAACATACCATATCTCTTCTGGTGTCCAAGGAGTGTCTTGTGGTGATACAGGACTACTCTATATTGTAGCTGATTTTGCTCCGGTCCTACATGAAAAAGGGGTAAAGGCGACAGAAGAAGTGCTCGGCAACTTATTCGCAAAAGGGATTAAGCCAGGCGAATTGGATCGTGTCAGGCAAGCGATAGCAGGAGAGTACGAGGTACGCTTGGCCACATCTTCGGGCATGGCCTTGGAGTTACTCAATTGTCTTATGCTTGGGCGTCCACTAGAGTATATCGATGAGTATCCTAAGCTTATCAAGTCGGTAACAATGAAAGAAGTTAAGGAAGTGTTGAACTCTATTAAGGATAGTAAATTCTACCGTGTTTCCGCGGGCTCGATATAATTTATGCGATACTTAGGCATTGATTATGGGAGCAAACGGGTGTAATATACAGATATGACTTATAGGGATATAATAACCATAGAATCAGGAAAGCGTGGAGGTAAGCCCGCCATAAGAGGTTTGCGTATTACTGTGGAAGATATTCTGAAGATGCTTGCTTCCGGAATGAGTTTCAGTGAAATTATTGCAGACTACCCCGATCTTAGGGAGGATGACATTAAGGCCTCACTCCTTTTTGCTTCTGAACGTGAACATGGATCGTTGATCATTGCTCATGAAGTTGTTGCTTGACCAGAACTTGTCCCATAAACTCTTGTCTTCCTTGGAACTATACTAATTGTTATGCGATACCTGGGCATTGATTATGGGAGTAAGAGAGTGGGCATTGCTATATCGGATGCGAGTGGCAAGATTGCCTTCCCGCGTGAAGTTTTGCAGAATGATAAGAATTTGCTCAAGCGCATCGCAACTTTGTGTGAGAAAGAAAAAGTAGAAGCAATAATCCTCGGCCAATCTCTCAATTTTAAGGGCAACGAAAATCCTATCCAATCTTATATTGCAAATTGCAAATTGCGCATTGAGTCATTAACTAAGTTACCTGTGCACTATCAGTCAGAAATCCTCACCAGCGCCCTAGCCTCGCGCAACACAGCCAAACCCCTACTCGACGCTTCCGCCGCCGCCCTCATTCTCCAATCGTGGCTTGACAAACAACCCAAACTCTGATACACTTCCCGTAGATTCGGCAGGTCGGTAATCCGGTTTCCGGAACCAAAACCCGCCTTGAAAAAAGGGGTACCTGACCATGGAAATCAAAACGATCAAACTCGATCGGTCAAAGACCTTCGACCCGCCCCCTCCACGAAGCAGTGGACGGGGGCTTTCTGTTTGTATAAGTTACGTGCTCAAATTGAAAATAGGATATAATACGGGGGTGAAGAAGAACTCTCGTTTTTTTCCTCCTCCTGCCTACTTGCGCTTTCCTACATGTGGATTGGATATTTCTGATCGGTCGGTAAAGTTTGCGGAGATTGTTAAATATCGCAAGCACTTGCGGTTGGGACGGTATGGTGAAGAGGAGCTCCCTGCGGGCGTAGTGGTCAACGGGGTTATCCAAGACCCCAGTGTCCTTCTGGCCACGTTAAAGAGGATTAAGGAACGTGCCGGATACGACTTTGCCCATGTGGCTCTGCCGGAAGAAAAGAGTTATGTGGTAGAGATGGTCTTACCTGCTTCGGCCGGCCGGGACCTACGTGGAGCTATTGAGCTACATCTTGAAGAGCAAGTTCCACTAGAGATAAGAGCAACCACTTTTGATTATGAGATTGTACATTCTCCTGAAGAGATCGCCGGGGGCAGTTATATTGTTGTTGTTTCGGCTACGGAGACAAGCCTAGCCAGTATCTATTTCGATGTTTGTAGAGAGGCTGGTCTCTTGCCGGTAACTTTCGAATTGGAGTCTCAGGCAATTGCTCGAGCTCTAGTTAAGGAAGGCGAAGAAACCAAGATGATTGTGGATGTCGGTCGCGAGCAGAGCAACGTTTCCGTTGTTTGTCGTAATCAAGTCAGGCTCTCAACCAGTATTGGGATGGGTGGCAATACGTTATCCGAGGCGATCGAGACAGACCTTGGAGTTGATGCGGTCACTGCCGTAAGGCTTAAGGAGGAGGATGGCCTAAGGAGGGGCCAGGACAGGAGCCCCTTCTACAGCATAGTAAGAGTGGCAACTATCTTACGAGACGAAATATATCAACGCATGTCATATTGGAATAGTGGTCGCGAGAGGAGTAATATCAAGGATGCTGTTAAGAGGATAATTCTCTGTGGCGGTAATGCCAGTATTCCCGGTTTTACGGAGTATCTTACTTCAGGTTCTAATATTCCTGTGTCGATTGGCAACCCATGGAGCAATATGCTCTCTTTCGACGAGGAGATACCGGAGATTACATCAAGGGAATCTTTAAAGTATTGTACCGCTATCGGCTTGGCCCTAAGATCAGTACACTATGATTAACTTATTACCTGAAGGGGCTGCTTCGGAGGTTAAACGACTTTACAAAAGAAGACTATTTGGTACGGCCCTCATATTCCTTTTTCTGCTTGTGCTTGAGTCGATATTCCTTCAAGCACCCACGGTTTATATCCAAGATCAAAGGCTTTCCGTGGCGAGGGCTGACCTAGCAAGTGCCCTAGCCAAACCGATTTCCAAACAAGCAAACGATGCCAGTGAATTGATCAAAGATACAAACAATAAGTTGTCGATCTTCCATCCCGAAGACCAACTTTCTTATATTAAGATAATAGACAAGATTTTTTCCCACAAGATTAGCGGCATCTCTCTTCGTTCCTTCGATATGAACAAGGAAGGTGGTATTAAGCTGGCGGGAGTGGCCGATACGCGCACTAATCTGCTCACCTTTATTAAATCTTTTGAAAGGGATACATACTTTGTCGGAGTCCAATCGCCAATTTCCAATCTTATTACCACAGTAGATATCGCCTTTTCTATTGATTTTAAACTTTCTTCCACTACAAATTATGCAAAAAAATAACAACCCAAACAGACTACTTGTAATTCTCGCGATTGTTAATCTCTTGGCTATTGCTATATGGCTTGCAATATTCTTCTTCTCACAAAAATTGGAGGCTTCAATAAACGATGTTATTAGCAAGCTTGCACTGGAGGATGCCAAGGGTAATTACTTGGCCACCACCGCCGGTGATTTACGAGTGACTGAAGAAGGTCGCCAGATTATGAATCAGTCCTTCATAAAACTCGGAGACGAAGCTTCCTTCCTTGAGAATATTGAGTCACTCGCAACCTCAACGAAAATAGAGATGAGCGTGTCCAGTTTTGAAAAAGTAGATAAAACCTTACATTTGGTTATGCAAACCAAAGGCTCGTTTGCGAGGAACTACTACTTCCTTTCTCTACTGGAGTCTTTGCCGTATGAGATGAAAATAAACAAAGCAACTCTTTCGACAAATCCAGGAGACATCGAGAGTGGTTGGTCGGGACGGTATGATATTACCATTAGTAGTTATTTGGACAAATGAAAGAAAAGTTAGTCAGAATATTGAGGTTTCTTAAAGGTAAACCATCTAAGGCTAAAGATGTTTTCTCGCAACCATATCGAGATTGGCACTTACTGATTGTTCTTTCCCTTGTGCTTATGTTGTGTACCGGAATTGCCCACTATTACTTGTACAAATCCTATTCCGACTCCTTCGTCCCGAGTGATGTTTCAAGTGGACCTAAACTTAATGTATCTCAGCTTGATAAGGTTGCAAAGTATATCGAGGCTAAGAGAGCCAGTTACGATATCTTGCTTGATAGTTCACCCCCAAACATAGATCCTAATTAAATGCTATCATAATTTTGTGAACCAAAAAGGATTTGCAAACATCATAATACTTATTATCGCGGTCGTCGCTATTGTCGGAATAGGTGGCTATTTCGTTTTGAATAAGCAAGCTCCGTCACCAGAACCCACACCAACCCCGATTCCAACTCCAAAACAGCCCACCCAATCCCAAAGTCCTAAAAATATTTCGCAAGCTCATAATACTTTTGGTTTTAATTCCATCAAAATACTTGCCAAAGAAGAAGGAAATAAAAATATTTTCATTTCGCCTTCTAGTATTGCTCTAGCTTTGTCCATGGTCTATAACGGAGCAAACGGAGAGACAAAAAGTGCCATGCAAAAAACTTTGCAATTCCAAAATTTGGACATTGCTACTGTCAATCAAGAAAGTCTGGGACTTATCAATAGCTTAAAAAATCCTGATCTGAGGGTGGAACTTTCGGTGGCAAATTCAGTATGGGCAAGAAATGGCGTAGACTTCAAAAAAGATTTTCTAAGTACCGTTGGAAGTTACTTCAACGCGGAAATTTCAACTCTTGATTTTTCAGATTCAAATGCGGCAAATACAATAAACGCTTGGGTTAGCAAAAATACCAAAGGGAAAATACCAACTATAGTAACTCCTCCTGTCCCGTCAGATATGGTGATGTATCTTATCAACGCGGTTTATTTTAAGGGAAGCTGGACTACCGAATTTGATAAGAAACTTTCGGAAGATAGAAACTTCACGACATCCGAGGGCGTTTCTAAAAAACATCCGCTCATGCGACAGCGTGGAAATATGCCTTATTTAGAGACTGAAGATTTCCAAAGTGTGAATCTTCCATATGGCACAAACAAGAGATTAAGTATGTATGTGTTTTTGCCAAAAAATCTAAATAATTTTGTTAAAACTTTGGATACGAACAAATGGAATGATTGGATGAAACAATACAAAGAAACAGAAGGCACTATTTTGCTTCCAAGATTTAAGATGGAGTACGAAAAAGGATTGATACCAATGCTGACACAACTAGGTATGGGCGTGGCATTTCAAGATAACGCTGATTTATCAGGAATTGGTAATAGTCTAAAAATCAGCGAGGTCAAACATAAAACTTATGTTGATGTAAATGAAGAAGGGACGGAAGCTGCCGCGGTAACGAGCGTTGGTGTCGGTATAACATCAGTTCAACCAGTTCAAAAAACATTTTACATGGAAGTCAACCGTCCCTTCTTCTTTGTGATTAGAGACAATCAAACTCAAGAAGTATTGTTTATGGGAACGATACAAAATCCTTAAAAGTAGCCGCCAAATTTTTTGCGAAAGAAACGAAAAATCCTTTTCCCCAAAAGAACAGATTTTCATTTTGCCGAGTCCGCATTTTGGGAGTTAAAAAGCCGTTGAGTTCTGTGTTGGTGCCCTCGGTAGGAATCGGACCTACATTAGGAGATTAGAAGTCTCCCGTTCTATCCATTGAACTACGAGGGCATGGGCATTTCCTCCACTATCTTAAAAAGCAACTCTTCCCAACTCATTATTTTACGGAAGAGATACTTTGAATGGACCATTACCGAACATGTTCCATTGTAAAGGGGATTCTTTCGATAACCAAGAGATGACCTCTTTACGTATGGTGTGTGGAACTGACTATTGGGCACTCCTGTCACTTTACTCCAGAACCTTAATACTTCTTTGTTGATTTGTAAATCATGGAGATGGAGGGCAATTCTAAACTTCTTCTCGGGAGCTCTACAGATACTTCTAAACCATTTCATCATTATTACGATAAGTCTGTGGTCTGAGTTAGTAAACTTTACTCTTTCCTGTTTATTTTTGTCTCCCTCTGCCCAGTAAAGAGCTAAACCAGCAAGGAAGAGAGGCTTCTTAAGAAGGCTGGGGAATTCTCTTAGTGCCTCAAGTCTAGCCTCTGTTGTTGCCTGCAGCCTTTTTGCCCTATTTGTTCTTGCACTATTTTCCCGACCTCTTTCTAGGCCATTTAGAACTCTGTTTCTTGTAGATACAGCCAGTTCCACATCTCTAAGCCATAAGCTTAATGTACTTTTTGAGACGGTAATTCTTTTATTGATTTCTGTGTAGGATTTACCCTCCCTACGCATTTTTAAAGCCAATCTTTTCTCTTGCAATTTCATGTCTCTATAATAGCACATTTATAGGGCACTAGTGTGTGTTCGAATAGTAAATATGTTAATATACAAAAAATGCATCCTTAGCTCAGTTGGTAGAGCAACCCCTTTACACGGGGAAGGTCGTAGGTTCAAGTCCTACAGGATGCACAAATTTTTATGCAAGAGCCGAAAATTATATATGAAGATGCGGATGTACTGGTGCTCGATAAGCCGGCCGGTTTGATCGTGCATGGCGATGGTAGAACAGAGGAGCCTACGCTTGCTGACTGGATCTTAGCGCACTACCCAGATTTGAAGGATGTGGGCGAACCATTCTATCTTCTCCCTAACCTAGTACCTAGTACCAAACAACTAGTACCTATCCCCCGCCCAGGCATCGTGCATCGCCTTGATCGCGAGACATCGGGAGTGATGATCGTGGCGAAGAACGCCGAATCATTCACGTTTCTCAAGCAGTCATTTCAAGAGCACAATATAGAGAAGGAATATCGAGCGTTAGTGTATGGTCATATACCAACAGATAGTGGCATGATCGATACACCCATTGGCAAGAGTAAGCAGGACTACCGCCTCCGTGATGCTACTGATAAAGCTGGTGGCACAATGCGCGAGGCCAAGACTGTGTACGAAGTTTTACAGAGACTGACAGATAAAGAGGGTCATAAGTATACCTACTTGCGTGTTATGCCCAAGACCGGGCGTACCCACCAGATCAGGGCACATATGAAGGCTCTTGGTTATTCAATAGTTTGCGACTCGCTCTATGCCCACGGTCGGATATGTCCGCCCCCGCTTATCCGCCAGGGCCTCCACGCATTCAAGATTACTATTACCCTTCCTTCGGGTGATCTCAAGGTCTTTGAGTCACCTTTGCCAGAGGACTTTCAATTAGTACTTGATTCGCTAGCCTAGCAGTGCTAATATGGTATAGCCTAAAAGAGCCCCCATGCCATATTTAGAAAAAAACATCCGAAAGCGCCTTGAATCCAAACTCGAGCCAATAAATAGATCGAGGCCTCTTTCGCCTGCGGTAGTGGCCAAATTGCGTGAGAGATTTGCTATGGAAATGACGTATAACTCCAATGCTATTGAGGGTAGTCGCCTATCACTCAAGGAGACCTATTTTGTGATTAGCCAAGGGATAACGATTAAGGGGAAATCTCTCAAGGATCATCTGGAAGCCAAGGATCACTATGATGCCCTTAACTATCTCTATGATCTTGTGGAGCACGGCAAGAAACACACATTTTCCGAAGTGTTGATACGTTCTCTCCAGCAATTAATTGTTAGGGAAACAGAGCCAAGTTCCGCAGGAGCTTATCGCAGGGGCAATGTGGGTATCACAGGTTCAACTCACAAGCCACCGGAGGCGCATAATGTTCCGCGTCTTATGCGCGAGCTTGTTGAATGGGTGATAGATAAAACGAAAAACTTGCATCCTGTTGAACTTGCGGCAATAACACACCACAAACTTGTCAGCATTCACCCGTTCGACGATGGCAATGGGCGCACTGCGCGCCTGCTTATGAATCTTGTTCTGATGCAGGCCGGTTATCCCCTCGCCATAATCCTCAAGACTGATCGCAAGAGATACTATGACGCACTTGAACGCGCGGACAGGGGAGACTATAAATCATTCGTGCGTTTCGTGGCGCAGGCAGTGGAACGTTCGCTAACCCTCTACCTTGAGGCAATCGGGCAAGTGAGATCAAAGGGCAATAGATATCTCCCTTTCTCCACAATCAGTCCACAAACCCCGTATTCGGGAAAATACCTTAACCTCCTCGCTCGCGCAGGTAAGATAGACGCGCATAAAGAGGGACGGATCTGGGTTACAACCCTTGACGCTATCTTAAATTATCGCAACGAGCGTGAGCGCAAAAGGAAGTGATGTCCTCCCCGACTTTACCGAGGCGCTTGCAAGTATGATTGATGTTAAGACCTTGGAGTGATATGTTTATGCAATGAAAGAAGAGCATAAGAAGAATTTGGTAGAGTCACCCCCAGCGCCTGTTCTTGGTTGGTCTATAGAGTATACACAAGAAGGCAGTGCTCCAAGGATGACGGTAGACAGGACCAATCAGAAAGTTGTAATTAACAGACCTCTCTTTGCCAGTGAAAATGAATTGTACCGTGCTAGCGCTTTGATTGTAGCAAGGGAGGTGGCCACCACGGAGGTATTTCGTGGTGTGGATCCAAGAGATGCTACGAAGATGTTTAGCGAAGATCCGGATTTTATTCGTGAACTGTTGCGTTTAAGTGGAGCCAGTCTCCTTAAGGAACGTGATCCGATCGTGGCTAAGCGTCTTGGAGAGGAAGCTCCGCCAGCGACGAGCGCGATTACGGAATTTAAGTCTGCTTGTGCCGAGTATTTGGTTACGGGCAAATTTCCTCAGACTACGGAGTCCGTGCGAACTGCTCTTGAGAGTTTGCCCACATCTCCAAAGACTGGGGAACATCTACTAAGTGCTTTTACAAATGGTCGGGTGGCTCTTTCCAGAAAGCAGGATTATTTCAAGAGATATATTAGTCCAGCCATAGAGCAACTCCGCCAGGTTGATGCGGATTTACGAGTTGGAGCGAGGGAAGATTTCCAACCTTCAACCGATGATTCACCAAAGGGACCTGAAGTATTGGAAGAGAATATAGAACAGAGGATTGAGCCGTTTGTGGGCGGATATTACAGGGAGAAAGTTATGGATGCTGTTGATTGGCAAGCTATGAAGGTGGTGGCCACAGGCGTAGAATTTGCACGCCTTCAAGCACCAGAAGAACCTAGGGATGTTACTGATCTGAGATTACATAAATTTTCCGGCAAGAATGCTGGAAAAATGTCGAGTGAAGAGTTAACTCTTCCTATGCTGGCAAGCGCAAATATCTTGCCTGAAACAATTACTCCCGGGTTTGCTGTTCGTCAAAGTATAAATGGTACGTATACACTAGAGATGTTAAATGGTGAGGCTGATAAAAGCGCTATTCCTGATGATTATAATTTTACATTTACTCGTAGTGAGTCACCGTCCTTGTGGCAGAGCCACGAGCCTAGTGAGCAAGAGCAGGGGATACCAGATGATGTTGTGGCTACTTTTTCGGAAGAAACTCAGGCGTTTTTAAATAAGTTGCGAGTGGCTCGTATTACCGATGAGTTGCGAGTAAGGAATATCGCAAGGCGTGTGCAGAAGAATATAGAATATGTGAACGATAGTACAGTAGGCGAGGCCTTGGCTATGGCAGGTAGGCAGTACTTCGCTGAACTAGAAAGGTTAAAGAAGGGAGATTGCGATGTTACAAACTTCTACGCCCTAGCCCAGATCCGAGCATTGGATATTCCGTGCCGTATGATAACCGGGTATCACGTGGGCAATAAGGATGATCGTTTCGAATTTGCCGCCTTGGCTGGCACCAAACACGCATGGCTCGAGTGGTGGGATAAAGAGGTAGGGATTTGGAAAAAGATTGATGCAACTCCGCCGAAGGAGAATGAAGATAAAGATGAAGATAAGAAAAAAAGTGGCGGAATGCCAGTAGCCGATGTGAACATCGGGCTAGATGAAGATCCAAGGGTAGAACCGGACGAATCAGAGGATGATCCGTGGGCTATCCCGTTTAATGAAGATGAGCTTGCGCGCTTGAGGGAGCGACTTGGTGAAATTGGAGGGAATTCTGGGGGTGGTGCAGATAAGAGCAAAGAACAAGCCAATAAAATTTTCAAGGAGATCTATGGTATCTCAAGCGAGAAGTGGGATGCCGTGCGCAAAGTGGCTGAAACAGTTGCTTGTGAGCGTATACCAAAGGAAGCGACTGTGGAGAAGCGCGCAGAATCAACAGTTGGAGAAGAGTGGCGACATATTCTCGATCTTTTGCTAATTGCCTACCGATTGCCTACGAGAAGATCGCGAGTGATGGGTCGCGAGAGTCAGGGAGGCCTTCTTTCGGATCCCGTGTCTGCAGGCGTGGATATTTTGGTTGGTACCGAAGATCCTTACGGATACGAAGTAGTCAAGAAGCGAGAGAGAGTGGAGAAGTTGCCGATTCGGTTCTCTAACGATTTCCTGCTTGACCTCACAGCTTCGATGCAAGCCAGAAACAATCAAGGTAAGTCACTCCTTAATCTCGAGCGCGATTTCGTCATCTCTTCGCTCTATGAAGGTTATCGTCTGAACGAACGAATTAAACAGAGCGCCTCGGAATTGATTGATGTGCCCGTTGTTACTAATCATGTCTTATCTATACATGGAGGTAATAAGTGGCAGGAAATTCTGCAAACAGCCCCGATGTCACTCAAGTCTTTAAGCGAAGTGTATGACTCGTTCAAGATGTCAACCAACGGAGCAGGTGCCATGGCAAGTGCTATAGAAGCTTATGTAAAGACATTGCAAGGTGATGTTGAGACTTTAACCGCGCTAAAAAATGGTGAGATGCTCAAGACGCTTACTATTATCACAGATGGAAATCTTTGGTGTAGTGTGTGCGGTAAAGAGTCTTGCAGTTACGAGCTCCATGGCCCCACACTTGATCGGGTCAACAAAGCATTAAAGCAGGTTCGGGAGGCGGGAGTTGTGGTAAACGTGATCGGCTTCACGGAAGAATCTCAAGTCGTGGCGGAGTTATTCAAGGTTCCAAATGACCCGCTTGCCACAGCTGTGGTTGAGGACTTGCAAGGAGCGCTTGTTGCTCATTATGCCCAAGTTGTACGGGCAATGAGGCCGGTACTTGAGACTGCTCGCAAAAGGGGAGACAAAGTAATATAATCCAATCTATGAAAGAAGAGCCGTCTAAACTGGATAGTGAAAATGGGCAACACCTTTATGCTGATCGTAGTAGACGCGATCTTGCTGTTACGGCCATACCGGAGATATTGTGGCAAGCACGGACTATAGATGGAGAAAGCGAAGGTGCCACCACGGTATCCAAAGAGAGTGCGAGGGTGCCACTCGATGCTCGACTTATGGAGCTGTACGCTCTTTCCCAAGAGTATGTTATGGAGCCCGTAGATAATGTATCCGTCACTCGTTCTATGCGCATAGATGCTCTTGCTGATATGGCACATGTTTCTGAAGATCAATATTTGGCTTCTCTCCAAGGGTTACTCGCAAGAGAGGAGCAAGATTTTGTTGGACCACCTGATGAAAGCAGAGATACAAAAGCCAAAGTTACCGCTAGGAGGGAATACTTGCGAAAGTCCATATTGGATTTAATGTCTGATCAGGAACTGCGCTTGCGGTATGAAGCGGAAGTTACTCACGAGCGCGCCGTCCGCCACTCAGGGAAGACCCAGGTTAACTTAAAAGAAATAATCTCTACCAGATCGCTTCGTGGTCGATTACAAAGTGAGCGCAGGCGACTACGGATCGAGGAATTGTTTGCGCGCGAAGAGGTTGGAAACGCCAAGCGACCTAAAACTCCCGGTAGGACACCTCAAGCCGTGGCGGTGCTCGAGCGTGGTATTGCCTTATCAGAGAAGAAGGAGAACGAAATTGTCGGCAAGCTCACGAGCCCGGAGCGCGGTCTTCTTGCTACGGAGATGCTCCTTGCCGGCAAGCGTGAGCTTGAGACTAAAGGCTTCGTAATGACCCCTTCCCGAGAGCAAATTTTTTCCGAAATTGCCGATCTGACGGCCCAAGGCTTCCGTGTTTTCCTCGGCGGACCTACCGGTACGGGCAAGACCGCCATAGCCCTTTTCGCACTCAAGGAGCTCACCGACGGTTCATTTTCCTGGGTCACCTGGACGGGCGAAACAAGTGTACGCGATCTCTTCGGTTCTCCCAAGTTGACCACTAATCAAGAAACGGGGAAATTGGAAAGTAGTATGACCAAAGGTCCGATGACGCGGGCGGTCATAGGCGAGAAGCGGGGCATCTTACATGAGGAGCTTACGTCTGGTCAGACAAATGTCCAGATGAGCATGAAGACTATTTGGTCCTCACGCCAAGGGGAACAGATTAACCTGCCCGGTTTTAATGGTACCGAGTTTACCAAAGAAGAAATTGTGGAGCTTGCCACGGGTAATCTTAAAGGCAAGCGCCACCAGGAGCGGGAAAGCATGGATCCGGCCATTGCTCGTGAGATGAAGGCCATTGATGTGCCTTTCATGCCGGCAAGTGAGATGCGCGATATCATATTGATGGAGATTATTGATCGTTCTGGACTTATGCCGATTTCGCGGGCGGACATAGATATGGTTGAGCAGTTCTGCAAGGCGGCCGAACTCTCACAGCTTGCTTATCTCGAAGAGATACCAGATGTGACTAAACAAACTGATTTGTACAAAATTATCTCACCCTCCGGGGAAGCAGTAGCACTCACGAGCGTCTTCCTTGATACAGGCACTGTCAGGGATCTCTTTAAGGGTTGGAGGGCATCAGGAGAGTCGCTCTCTAGTTATCTTGAGGTGGGCTTGCGCCGTTTCGTTGAGGCTAACCCGCATTTCCGTGAACTTAGAAATGAATGTCAAATTTTAAAGAATATCTTGAGAGCGTACGGTTTCTGCCTTGATTCCACGCCATCTTCTGAGTTTTTCATCCCCATCGGTGGTATTAAGACTGAATCCAGACACCCATATTTGCGTCCCACCGAACTTGGCTTCCTTATACCTGGTGCTCCACCGAGTGAGGCGGATGAATTTAGCGTAGACGAAGGCGTCCCAGATTGTTTATCCCAGAATTACGAGAGCGCGGGCTTAACCTTTGTAATCGGCCAGATTTACGTCAAGGATGGCATGGAGATGATATTTAAGGGAGTAAGTTCAGTAGATGGCCGGCCAATTTTCACAGAAATTTCGACACCGGATTCTCCAGAAGTTAAATCCACTGGTGAAGTAACTTTGGTTGAGGCCCGCGCTCTCATCTCCCCCGAGCTCTTCCGTGGTCCAAAGGAGGTGGAGCGAGTCTTCGGCTTCCAGCCCGAAGTGCCCCCGATCCTCTTCACACGCTCGGAACTAGAGCGAGCCAAGGAGCTTGGCCAACGTCTGGTATTGCGCAGTGCCAAAGATGGCGCAGGCCAGCCACTCTCACCCGCGCGTATGCAGGAGATCCTGGCCCCAAAGTGGCAAGATGCTAACCAGGGCGTGCTTGATACTCCAGAAAGATGGAGTAACCTAATTGGTCCTGATCGCATGAGCACAGAGACAGCTCGTGGCGGTTGGGCACTGGTGAGCCCTGATCTCTTGCCTGGCACCCTCTCCCAGAACTACTTCGAGCAGACGGACACACTCATTGCCGAACTAAAGAAAACTTACCAGAACATCCCTCTGCCTGATCAATACACTAAAGCGATACAAGAATACGAAGCTCAAAAAGATGAACTTCTTACCCTGGCAGGAGACGATGCCACATGGCAGGAAGCCACTAGGCGTCTCTCGGAACTTGCTATCACCCAACTTCTGCGTGCAAATCTATCGGAAGACTTATTCGATCTACTTGTGGAACGGGGCATGACGGGTACAAGCCCAAGGCAGAATATGTACAACTGGACATCCTCCCTTTCCCGAGACGGCAGCTTGGTGCACGTCGGCGATTTCGACGCCGAGGGTGTGAGCGGCGACGACTGGAGGCCGCATAGTGCCCACGACATTGTGGGCGCTTCGTTCTCCCGCCTTGCCTCGCCGAAGCTTTAGCGAAGGCGGGCAGGCCCGCAGTGTGATCCAATGATGTTGGAAGTTGGGAGTTGGTGGTTTGTGTATTCGCCCCGCCGGCCAGGCGGGGCAGGCGGCAGGAGGGACGGGGGGATGATATTATAGAAAACTGGAAACACGTATAGCAATAAGATACAATGCAGAAATGCTGAAAAAAGAGGATAATTACGCCTTTATAGATAGTCAGAATCTTAATCTAGGCATACAGAAGCTTGGCTGGAAGCTCGATTATCGAAAGTTTAGGATTTACCTTGCTGAAAAGTATTCTGTCAAGAAGGCCTATATCTTTATTGGATTTGTTGCGCTCAATCAATCACTCTATGACAGATTGCAAGAGGCAGGATTTATTTTAAGGTTTAAGCCAACAGTTCCAGATGCTGAGGGTAAGATTAAGGGGAATATTGATGCGGACCTAGTTTTGGCTGCAGCTCTTGAGCTTAATGATTATGATAAAGCAGTGATTGTTTCCAGTGATGGAGATTTTTACTCCCTGATCCAACATTTATACAATAATAATAAATTGGAAGTATTGCTAAGCCCAGACATGGAACATTGCTCTAGTTTGTTAAAGCAAACAGCCAAGGAGAAAATATGGTTTATGAATAATCTCCGTGGTAAATTGGAGTATATGAAGAAAAGCGCCGCCTAGGGACGGAACCCTAAGAGACGCTTTCCAGTAGAGATACATCATTAGTATACACAAGAAAATATAATAGTCAAACAAGATAACCCCTAACATGCCCCACTCCAAAGACACCCCACTTACCCAAGAACCACGCATATACTCACCAAGCGAGGATGAGCTGGCCCACCTTGTCCGTTCCGGTCGTATTGTTGCTAAGTACCCGAAACAAAGCCCCGAACGTCGTGGTACCTTTTCCCTCTCCGAGGCCCGCGCTCTCATCTCCCCCGAGCTCTTCCGTGGCCCCGAAGAGGTGGAGCGAGTCTTCGGCTTCCAGCCCGTTGACATCCCACCCATCAACTTCACCCGTGAAGAACTAGAGCGAGCCAAAGAGCGGGGTGAGTGTCTTGTTTTGCGTAGTAGCAAAGACGGCGAGGGCAAGCCCCTTACTCCCGCCCGCATGCAGGAGATCCTCGAGCCAAAATGGGCCTCTGATACACAAGGCGTACTTAGAACTGAGGAAGGGTGGCGTAGCGCAATAGGTACAGAACTGGTTGATAAGGAAGTTGTCCGCGATGGTTGGGCCTTGATTAGTCCGGATCTCTTACCAAACTCAACCTCGAAAAACTATTTCGACCAGACCGAGCTTCTAATTACCGAGCTCAAAGCTGAAGTTTATAAAGGCTCGCCCATGCCATCGCAGTATGGAGTAGCTATTACTGAATATGAATCACAGAAGGCTGATCTCCTCGCTCTTTCCGCCGATAATACGAAGTGGCAAGAAGCGTCTAAGCGCTTATCCGAGCTCAAGATCACACAACTACTCCGCCCCAGTGCTACGGAAGATCTATACGACTTGTTTATGAAATTCGGCATTACGAAGGTTTGCCCTCGCTCAGACAAATACAACTGGACATCCTCCCTTTCCCGAGGCGGCTACTTGGTGTACGTCGGCCTTTTCGTCGCCTCGGGTGTGCACGGCGACCGCTGGAGGCCGCTTAATGCCAACGGCCGTGTGGGCGCTTCGTTCTCCCGCCTTGCCTCGCCGAAGCTTTAGCGAAGGCGGGCAGGCCCGCAGTGTGATCCAATGATGTTGGAAGTTGGGAGTTGGTGGTTTGTGTATTCGCCCCGCCGGTAGGA
>Ga0209542_10002979_pt1 | contig 36992 bp, 36 predicted proteins | sample RifCSPhighO2_01_FD_184028 | JGI IMG/M metagenome (GOLD analysis project Ga0209542, IMG submission 184028) | Soil microbial communities from Rifle, Colorado - Rifle CSP2_plank highO2_0.1 (SPAdes) (version 2) | ecosystem: Environmental > Terrestrial > Deep subsurface > Rock core/Sediment ... | reverse complement strand
ACGGATACGGATTCGGTTTATTTTTTAAGACGTTAAATCCGCGAGCCAAAGCCGGCGACTTGGTTTTCGCTCTGGCTGTCTTGCGCGGGTGTTTCATCAATTGTCGGAACGTAGGCATGACGCTGTTTCTCAACGAAGCAAGCAATTCTGATTGCGACGCTGAGTTGTTAGAAACTCGTCACCCCCTTCTTTAAGACGCCTCCGGCGCTCTAAAGGAGGGGGTTATGTGTTTATAACCAATCAGGTTCGCAAGCGAGACCTTCTTGGATAAACAATATAAAAGAAGACCGAACGGTCTAAAAGAGTATATCAAAAAGTTAGACCAATTGTCAAAGTCCGCATTTGCCGAAATATTGAAAATGTCATGCGGGCCTTGCACTTTAACTTCTTGCCTGTTATCTTTGAATCAGAACCATTTAACGAGGTTATCATGAAAACCAAGTTGCAAGCCAGAATTGCTGAAATCAAAAAGCGTGTCGAGGAGTATCATAAGCACAAGAAATGATCCTTATATATACTATCCTGAAGAAGTCGATGCCGTCCGGGAGCTGAAATCTCATGCCTTGAAAGATCTCGAATTTCTGCTTGCTTTGCTAGATCAGAAAAAGTAACACCCACTCCTCTCCTCTTGTCCAAGCTCGGCTAATACCCGAGCTTTTTCTTATTCCTATAACCCATGACATTTTTTATATTTCTTTCTCACAATACATTCTAAAATTCTATTTTAGAATGTATTGTGAGACTATTTTGAATGTTTTTTAATATCTAGAAGAATATATTTATCTTCCTTAATTAAAAGATAAAAACGAACGTGCTCGTCCGTTCTTGCCTGCCAAATATCCACCGATCGTATTACAGGACGCTAGAATCCAATTCCCGTGATCAACTGGAATAACTCTCTTATTAATGGGATCAGCAACGGAAAAATAAAAAACAAGAACATCAGGAGCAGAATAAAACTGTATCTATACAAAATCACTCTTATCGCGTCAAACTTAGCCGGCAAAAAAGTCATCAACAACCAGTGGCCGTCCAGTGGCGGTATCGGGAATAAATTAAATATGGCCAGAAATAAATTTAACGTCACAACTATAGTTAACAATTCCGGAACAAGAGACGAAGAAAAGATATCCGGCAAAAATCTTAAAGTAAGCCCAAAAAGAACAGCTAAAGCAATATTTGATGCCGGACCGGCTATAGCAACTTTGGCTGGTCCGTATTTTCTGTCACGCAAATTCAGAGGATTATACGGAACCGGTTTCGCGTAACCAAATATGAACGGCGACCTCAAAATGACCAAAATTAACGGAAGCAGAATGGAGCCGAACATGTCCAGATGTTTTATCGGGTTTAATGTTAATCGGCCGAGATTCTTGGCCGTAGGATCACCCAAAGAATAAGCCACCGCCCCGTGGCTCACTTCGTGTATAACAACGGAATACAGAAGCGCTACTATCCAAAAAATTGTGGTTAATACTGCTTCCATTCTTGAAATAGTAGCAGGGATGAGGTATAGTAGCAAGACAACATGGCGACTAACGACTAGCCAATAGTGACTAGGGTTTACTAATGGCTATCTACTAGTGGCTAGTGGCTAGTTTATGACTCGTTGTCCGCGATGCGGTAAAAAACCAATTATGATAACCACTCGCAAACTTTTGCGTGGTCATTATAATCCAACCTCTCGCTCAAAAAGATACCCCAATCTCCAGTGGGCCAAAGTAGATGGCAAGAGGATCAAAATCTGCACTGATTGTATAAAAACGCTCAACAAAGCGAAGTAATTTTGACACGAGAAAATCCTCCAACTTCACCTCATCACGAAAGTATCTCTGAGGAAGAAGAGAAGGCTTTTGAGTTGATTACGGCTGATTATAATGAAAGAGCTATCCAAATGAATGACTTTTATAATATCCCCGGTTACTGGCCGCTTCGCATCCGTGATGATAAGGAACGTGTGACTAAGAAAAAGAAAGAAATACAGGAAACGAACACCGAACCAACCAAGGCCGCTAAGCTTCTTGAGGCAATTCTTGTGGAACAAATAGAGTTAAGCAACTGGTTCGGTGAAAACACATATACAATTATTCCTTCAGAGTATGGTGATCTTTTCCATGGAATTGATCTTGCGCTTCAGATTGAAGACGAGGCACAGGGAGTAAAACATCTTGCCATGGGTATTGATGTTACAACTTCCCCAATTGCTATTCGCAAGAAACTTTCCATTATTAAAAAACATATTCGGACTGGCACGCTTACCATGATGGAATATTTCCATTCAGATGATTATGACCCCGACTTTTATGGAGCAATGACGCATATACCTCAGGTAGTAGTCGGAACTGAGAGAAAAACAATGCGAGAGTTGAGCGACCTTTGGCTTAAGGGTTATAGACGGGCAAAGATCAATAAAAAGACGGCTCAGCCGCCCCTATCCCCAGAGGGTGAGGCAAGCCAACGCGACCAAGCTAAAGAAACGAAGGACAAGCTTGGAAAACACAGAATACAACTCCTTCTGCTCGAAGAAATAAAAATGCAACTTACCGTATTTCATGAATTTGCGCTTCAAAGCAGACAGAACCAGGCTGCTGAAAAATTGGCATCAGTTCTCAGTCTTGTAGAATCCATTTTGAGAACTAGGAAAACTCCTACGCCAGATGACGTTTTTAAAAATAGCGAGGACGATGTTTTCCAAGCTCTGAGATATGCCCTCGACGACTTTGACAATCTGTAACTTTCGGGCTGTAGTATATGGGTATTACACATGGCTGGGGGGGTTGGAATGCCGGGGGCATTTCAACGGGAATTTTAGAAAACTTTAGTTTTCGTCGTCGCGGTCGGGCCGTCGTATAGTGGTAGTACGCGTGGCTGGGGGTCATGCAGCTGGGGTTCGATTCCCCACGGCCCGACAATCTGGAACATTCCGAATCTGAAAGCCCAGAATCAGGTCGCGCCAAAGGCGCGAATGGAATGATGGGGGCGCGTCCCGCGAGGCGGGACGCAAGAAAATCAGATGGTGGAATGAAAGAAAAGGAAAAGGAGCGGTCTGAAAGTTTGGGGTTCGTTCCGATCTTTTGGATAATCCGCTTCATTTCTGGATAGTTATCGGAAAAAGCTAGGGAACTGGCTTTTTTCGTGTCTAAAATCCATGAGCGTAGGGGTTCGAGCGGATTTTTGGTCGTCCGTCCATTATCTTTCTTTTCAGCAAGAGAAACTTTTGTTTTGAGTAATTCTTCCTTCTTGGATAGATAGTTTTCTTTGGGAATATCGCCATCTATGTACGCGGAAACAAGTTTATCAAGTTTCTCTTGCGTTTCAGTAATTTGGAATTTGATATTTTGAACGGATAACTGGGATTTGTGGGTTTGGTCTTTTTCCCATTCATCAACTTTTTTCAGCATCCAATCGGTTTGAGTATCTGGAAGCGCAACGGATTGAAGCCGTGCCTTAATTTGATTGGCAAGGTGTTTTTCTTGGATATATTTTTGTGAGCATACCCCGCGTTTTTTGGTACAGCGATAATAGCGATATATTCCGCCTGACTTTCCTTTTGCCCATTGAGCGGTAATCGGAGAATTACATTGTCCACAAGTCATAAATCCTGTAAATGGAAAATTATGGCCTTGTTTTGTTTTTCTGGGCTTGGCTTTTCTTTTCAGCACTTCCTGCACGGCTTCAAAAGTTGCGCGATTAAGGATTGGTTGGAATTTGCCCTCAAAATATTCTCCTTTATGGGCGATAAGGCCGAAATATGCTTGGTTAGTAAGAATTCTTTTAATATTGGCCTTGGATAGTGGCATTCGGTTCTTTGATTCAATGCCATATTCCGCCAAAAACTTTCCTAGACCTTCAAGGGTATATTTCCCAGTCGCATATGCTTCAAATGCTTTGACGAGGATTTTTGAGAGCGTGGGATGCGGTTCAATAGTTCTTGTCTTGGGATTATTCACATAACCGAAAGGTGCTTTGGTTAGCCATTCACCACGACGAAGTTTTTGGCGGATACCACGCTTTACGTTTTCGGAGAGATTGTCGGAATAGTATTTAGATTGTCCGAACGCCACTTGCAACATGAATAATCCTTGTGGGGTTGGTTCAAACCAAAATGTCGGAAAGCGCAAAGAAACTATTTTGCTAATGTCTATGCTGTAAATTATTTGTCCGCCATCAATACTATTGCGAGCAAGACGATCAGGATGCCAAGCGAGGAGACCAATAGGTTCTTTAGACAAAGAAACTTTCGCCATCATTTTATTAAAAACTTCTCTCCCTGGTTTCTTTGCGCTTTTTGATTCAATAAAAGTTTCGGTAATCAAAATATTTTCGCGTTTGGCGTATTCTTGAAGTTCAGCAAGTTGCGCCTCAATACTCATAACTTGGCGTTCTTCGTCTTCTGTTGATTTTCTGGCGTAGAGAAAATATTTCATAATTGTTCTTCTTTTAATCAGACCGCTCCCTTTCCTTTTCTTTCATTCCACCATCTGATTTTCTTGCGTCCCGCCTCGCGGGACGCGCCCCCATCATTCCATTCGCGCCTTTGGCGCGACCTGATTCTGGGCTTTCAGATTCGGAATGTTCCAGATTGTCGACGATTCTAAACTTTGCTCGAACTTATTTTGCGGGAAACTGACCCGCCTCCGCTTCGCTCCGGCGGAACGCTCGGGCGCGGCGGAATTCCCCCCACACCCCCCTTTCCGCCGCGCTCTCGCGGGAGGCCCAATCTTTTTTGTCGCCAATTCAATCATCATAGACTTATAAGTCTGCATAGACTTATTGTATTACTGTTGCTATACTCAATGCAAGTGGATATCCATATGTTAGAACAAACACCAATCACGAAAAATTTCGGCAGGAAATTATCAAGATTGCGTAAGCAGAAAAAATTATCGCAGAGAAAGTTGGCAGAAAAATTAGACGTGCATCCGACATACATAAGCAGTTTAGAACGTGGCTTACGCAACCCTTCGTTAAAAGTTATAGATAAAATTGCCTCGGCACTGGAAATTAGTCGAAATGTTTTATTAAAATTCTAAAATATGAAAGAAGGCGATTTTGAAATTCAAAAATCTCATACAGAACCAGAGAGGCCACCAGAAGGAGGAGAAGAGATTAAAAATGAACTTACCGAGGCAATTGGAAAAATGTATGAGAGATTACAGGAAACAGGGAAAAATCTTAGTGAGGTTATTCCCCAAGACAGAAATTTTGATATTGAGTTGCAAGAATCTGATGGTAGAGTAAATTTGCGCCTTAAACACAGAGAAAGTGGCGTAGAAAAAGACCTGGGAACATATCTACCCCTAGAACATTTTTTCGGGAAGGATGAAATTTTTATCTATCGGGGCAGAGAAAAGAAAATTGGTTTTCCTGAAAATGGGATTGAGTTTAGGGGATTCTTATTGTCTTTATTTCACGAGATAGGACATTCACAGAAAAAAAGAGGACACTCTACAACGCGCTGGGATGACATACGAGTATTTGCTAGTCTCTTAAAAAAATGTATAAAATTTATAGCCATAAAAGCTAAAAAGGAAAGGGAGCAAAAAGGTTCGGGTGAGAAGTTTATAGAAGACCTGAAAAAGCTTGACGTGGATTTCCTGTTACCACAATGGTATCTCAACAAAAGAGCAGAATCGGATGCCCAATCTGAAAGAAATGCATGGGCCTTCGCATTACAATCGTTGCGGAAACTCGAACAAGAGGGATATAACGTTTTCGCGGGATATGAAAATGTTGCTCAAATAAGAGCATATGTTGCATATTGTTTGTATACATATGACACGGATTTATTTATGAAAAAACTCATGTCTGGCGATATAAGAGACATTCAACAATTAGGTGTGTCGCCGACTTTTTGGAAAAAGAGTAAATTGTACAATCGAGTAGTATTACCCGACGAAAGTGGTAAAGAATCAGAAGGGAGTAAATTTTAAATAATTGGCGACAAAAAAGATTTGGCCTCCCGCGAGAGCGCGGCGGAAAGGGGGGTGTGGGGGAATTCCGCCGCGCCCGAGCGTTCCGCCGGAGCGAAGCGGAGGCGGGTCAGTTTCCCGCAAAATAAGTTCGAGCAAAGTTTAGAATCGTCGACAATGTAAATTAAAACAGCCACTGATTTGTGGCTGTTTTAATTTGGAGTTTTATACGGCAAAACTGAAAACCCTTCCGTAGTTCGCTAAGACTTTAGCTTTTTACCAAAGATGGGTTTCCGCAGGATAACCCCACAGGATTATCATCATATAGGAATCCCGGATAAAATAATTTGTCCTAAAGCTTGGGCAAGGGGAGCAGAACTCAAATTCTCATCACTTGATGCTAGTTTGAGTTCTGCTCCCCACGACAGAAGGGTCTAACTCAAGTATACAATTTCCAATTCCTAATTACTAATTCTTAAAAGTGGATAATCGGTTTGATTTTAATCCTCTTCTCTCAATGTATACCTGGTATAAAGAGGCCTGTGTTTAACCAGCTCTTCTGGCTTGAACCACACGCTTATTTCCGCCTCAGCTTCTTCTGGTGAAGCAGAGGCATGAATTAAGTTAAAAACACCTATTCCTTTCTCATTTGCATACCTATATGACACATGGGCATATTCTGCTCTTATGGTCCCGGGGGCGGCGCTTTTAGGTTCGGTGGCTCCCACCAATTTTTTTACCACCTCTACAATATCTATCCCCTCAAAAGCTACAGCTACTATGGGTCCGGATGTTAGCATCTCAACCATCATCCTTCTGACATCTGCTCCCCGGCGTTTTGTCAGGTCCTCCGTATAGTGCTTCAGGGCTGTATCTCTTTCAGAAACTAAAAGTTTCATACCCACCATCTTGGCACCGATCCTTTCAAATTTCTGCAATATTTCCCCCACTATTCCTCTGTGGACAGCGTCGGGTTTTAATAGCACAAGGGTTCTTTCTAACTTAGCCTGTTTTTTAGTTTGTTTTTTCATATTTTACTTGATAACTTTCTCCATCGCTTATGACTTTTATATCTCCGGCGAGATCGTTACGATAATATTTTATATCATAATCATCCAATCTTTTCAAAACCTCCTGTGTCGGATGGCCGTACCTGTTCTTTGCGCCAACTTGAATAATTGCGACTTGCGGCAATACTTCATATAAAAATTCCCCTGTCGTGGATGTCTTTGAGCCGTGATGAGCAACTTTCAGAACATCGGCATCAAATTCCGCGCCGCTTAAAATTATCTGTCTTTCCGTTTTGGCTTCAATGTCGCCAGACAGTAAAATCTCATTTTCGCCGTATTTCAGCATTAAAACAACGGACTCGTTATTAACTTTATTCATAACCTTACCTTCTAACGATTCGGCGGGATGAAGTATCGTCAAGGTTACTCCATTGCCCAGATCAACTAACTCGCCAATTACAGGATCAATAACATTCGCCCCTTCTTTTGCAACCGCTTCCTGCCAAGCGTCGTACAAAGACGACTTGCGAACTATGTTTGAATAAATAATGTTCTCGACTTCGTACCTCTCAAGCACTTTTATCAACCCAGTAATGTGATCGGCATCGGAGTGGGTAAGCACAACCAAATCAATATCCTTATCATAAAACGGCATCGTTTCTCCCAGCTTCTGGACAACCGTATTATTCGGCCCGCCGTCAATCAAAACCTGATTCCCATTCGGCGCTTCTATAAATATCGCATCGCCCTGACCGACATCAAAAAAATATATCTTGAGAAGACCGTCTTTTTCTTGAACAATTGAATAAGTTGAGAATGTGAAGACGGAGAGGCAGAGAAGTATTACGATGTGAGTTAACGAGAGTTTCTTGAATTGCATTAAACTCTTTTATCATAAATTCAGACAAAAAGAAAAGCCCTAACTCTGGGCTAAAAATGGCTTATATTTTTTATTAAGTTTTTCAATAACCTTGAAATAACCATCTGGGTATATGACTCCTGGTTCACTCAGCAATTCATTTCGTTTTTGTAAGAATCGTTGCCATAATTGTTTTTGCTGGTTATCGGGTAAATAAATGATTATTTCATAAAACGAATTACCAGTGCCAACTAATCCAGCGTATGGCTTCTCATATTTATTACCCACATCAAATTTGATTTTTCGTATATCTTCCTGAAAATATGACTCTCTATTCTTCCAAATTTTAACCCAATCAATTATCTCCTCGTGCAGTGTTAAATCATAAATTGGTATAAATGCAGGGTGTTCTCTTGCCTCTTCAAGAGTCGGCTCAAATAATGATCCTCGATATGAACCTAGTCCTAGCACAAAGAAAAGGGCTAGAATCGCAAAAATAGTCCAGCCACGAAATTCCTTAACGGTCATATTCTTTCCTCTTTTTTATAGAGCTATGTTGTTTATTATTACCACAGTCAATCCTTAATATCAACTCCTCTCAGGCGCTTGATAAATCTCAAATATTCTTCCCCGTCTAATATTGTCTCCCCCAAAGCCAAAGAAATCGTCAAGAAGAACGGGCTGTAATCTGCGAACCTTTTATAAATATCGCATCCCTTTATCCTGAGCGGAGTCGAAGAACTTGACCGACATCAAAAAAATATATTTTCAAAAGGCCGTCTTTTTGGGAGGCAATGGAGTGGGTTGAGAAAGCAAAAACTGATAGACACAAAAGGAGAACTAGATGAATTAGGGATAATTTCCTAGATTGCATTATGATTATTTATCATAAATTTGAACAAAAAGAAAAGTCCCGTTCAGGACTTTAAGAAACTGCAGACCCAATATGCTAAATATAAATTGTGTAAAACGGCATAATACTTAACCCACTTGAGCCTGCTTCTGTTTTTGAATTTATATCCTAGAATTATTGATACTGGACTCATAACAAACAGGTAGACAAGGAACAAAAAAACGAAAAACATTACCACAACTACGCCACCCGTATTTTCCATACCTCTTTCTCTAATTAAAAAGGCTGATTTTCACTCTATGCTACCATAGTTAATTCTTATAATCAAGTATTCGTATTTTCCTATCTTTTCCGCACCTACACTACGAATATTGCAAAAAGAAAAGCCGAGTCGAACTCGGCAAAAAGGTAAACTAATTATCTGAAAAGTCGAACTGTTACTATGCCAAGAACTATGGCAGCAACGATTCCCAAACTTTCAGCATTGCCAGATTTTGTTAAAGCAACTGCGGTAACTGCCACTGCATAAGCGGACCACATAGCAATGATAATCTTTGCTCTTTCTGACATCTGAAATCTCCGATTCTTATCCTACGTTTATATATACTATTCAACATCTAATCTGTCAAGAGAAGCATAACTAATCCTCAATATCAACCCTCTTTCGGTGTTTATGCGCCTATGCTAGAAATTTAAAAGGCTGCACAAGGCAGCCAATTTAGTTAACTCTTACCGCTAAAACCCATCTGCATTTCATCCTCACAAGCTTTATGTTGAGCCTGAAGTCCTTCAATAGCATCGAGCAGAATAGTCTCGGTCACAAGAGGTTTTTCGCCAGTATTAGCCCGGCTTCTTGCAGCAAGTTTAGCCGTATCTCCGATACCATTAATAAAAGCTGGGGCCATGTGAGCACAAGCACTTCCGACTCTTTCCCAGTTAATGCCGGGGCTTAGAAAATCTTGGGCAATAATTATACGTAAAAGTCTTTTGGCATCATTACTATCAAAAAGATCGAAATTAACCACCCTATCAATTCGCCCCGGTCTTTTAAATCCTCCCTTGATTTTGTTTCCAAAGTTAGTCGTTAAAACAATGACAATTTCGGCATCCTTAGCAAGTACTCCGTCTATGGCAGTCATTATTCTGTGTACCCCATGAACGCTACCATCAAATACTTGTGCTTTGTCAAAATCTTCAACTATAAAAAGAGTGGGTGAATATTTTTTGCACAATTTAAGCATTGGGGAAATGGCGCTTGCAACATCTTGAACCGTAGAATCCATATAGAAAACTGTAAAACCGTTTGCGAGAGCTTTTTTTATCGTTAATAGTACAGCCATCGTTTTGCCGGTGCCAAATCTGCCCTCAAATAAAACTTTGCGCTGGATCGATAAACCGTCGGCTCTGCATTCTGCCGTTTTTTCTATCAGCACCCAAAGATTCTCATGTAATTCCCGTTCAACTCTAGGGTTGTATACTAATTTGCTAAAATCAACATCCTTAATACTGAAGAATTCTCTAGCTGAAGTAACAGCCTTTCCTTTATAAATACTGGCTGACCTAAGAACCTCATCTACTTCATCCAAAAACTTTTCGACTCTTGGAGAATCTGTTTTTTTGACAACTGCCTGAACTACAGAGTCCTGAATTCTAAAATAACCCAATTGTCTCACACTGAATTCTCCAATGACAACTTTGGTCGTTAAATTTTGCCCAATCCGTACAGAAGTAAATGGAACAGGATCTCTTAGATGCCACCACCGTATCTTTGTGCCGGTAAAAGGATCGGGGCCAAATTCTTTATCAGCAACCGTTTTAAAGGCCACCGCCACATCAACAGAATCGTATTCAAAGTTGCGAATAATGAGGTCTTTATCTCCTCTCATTGTAAGTCTCCTTCTGTTTTTAAAGAAAATATTCTTAGCAAAATATATCACGAATTATAAAGAAGTAAAGGAGGACAGACATAAATTCAGACAAAAAGAAAAGCCGACTAAGTCGGCTGGCTGAAAGATGGGGGCAAGAGCTTTATATGCCTTTTTATCTACACCTGGTAGAATCCTCAAGCGCCCATCTAGCTCGTTGAGATTCAGCATTAAGCGCCCATATACGCTCTAAGTCGTTAGCATTATCAGAACTGAGAAGGGTTCTATTCCGGCTATCCCAGTAGAGTGAAGGCGGGTTTCTACTTTTATCAGTCTCCTCGGTTGCATCGACGGTCTTGCCACAAGAAGAACACCTTGCCATTATCGCAGCTCCTGCTCCTTTTCTAACCGTAACGACATCCTACTTTTTATAGAAAACCTTGTCAAGTCCCGCCTTCTGCGCCTACGCCATAAACATCGAATCTCCCTGCCCAGTTAGAGTTTTATTATTTTGGTTTCGAATAATTTTTAATTAGTTCGATATATTTATCAAAGTCTTTATAATTTTGCCTTAATTCTTCGATAAATCGTTCTTTGTCCAGCTTTTCATAACCATGCACTATACGGTTTCTAATGCCGACGACGGGGGCAATTTTTTGAGCAAAGTCAGTATCCAATATATTATGCTTGCCGAGAACATAAAAAGTGCCCTGAAAATCATCCGCAATTTCTAGATTCAATTCTTTTATAAAGTGGCTGTTTATATCAAGCATTAGATCAACAATCAATTGAAAAATCCGTTCTGCTATGTGCATTTTTCCAGAATCCCTAAGGATTTCTTGATCAGAAAACTCAAGATGCTGTTTCAGTTCTTCTTGATACTTGGCAATTTCTACTAATTTTTCTGAAATAAATGTTTCATTAAAGGTCATGGATGTGAAATGTTATTAACGTATTCCTGGAGCCGCCTGGATCTTTCTTCAAATATGGGCTTAGCTTCTATGTACTTTTTGAAAGCGTATGCTTGATAAATTGAAAAAATTTTGTTATCTGCCTGAAATAAAATCTTGGGATGGTCAAAAACTGTATACATAAGTAAAGGATGTGCTTTTTTTATATCGACAGTGTCAACCCTATCTTGTCGAAATATATTTGTAAATTCGTAGTTCAAATAACATTCTTGATCAAAATCAAAGGATTTTTCCGGTAAATAAGCAACATCAATGTCACTTTCTTTATGAGTCTGCCCTATCGCCTGTGAACCAAAAAGCAATACCAAACGAAGCCCGTATCTGTGGGCCAGTTGTTCAACTCCGCTCTTTAGTTTTTCATTAATTTCGATCTGCATTTTTTAATAATAGCATAAACTGGAGCAAAAAGAAAAGCCGCTTGTGCGGCATTTGCTATGCTAATCGCCTTAATTGTCTTTTCCGTTTTTTTACCCATCTGGAATTCCGTCTGGCTTGGATAAGCCTCCTCAGTCTAGTTGCCCTAATCTTTTTGGGCGGGTATGGTGTTTTGTAATACTTCAACTACTGTTCGAGCTAGTGTTCGACAAGCTCGACACTCTTGAAAATGTTTTTCAATATCTCTGACATTCTTAATGGAACCCATTAAATCACTAACCGATTCTACTTCATGCGGATATCGTCTACTGGAATGCTCTAGCTTTAACGTTTCGTGTGTCAACTTTATAATCGTCATCAGACATGGAAATATCGTTACATCTGTCAAAAGATGCTCTTGTCGCCTGGCGAGGTTGTCGTAAACTTGATTTAAGGTACTCATTAGACCCTCCTTCAAACTCTATTTTGATAAATTTAATCTATTCTATTATCGAAGTCAATGGTTATCCGTTTGTAAACAAAAAGACTCAATGGAGTCATTTAAGCGATATCATTCTTTTTGCTTCTTCCCATATAATTTTCCTGATCATCTGGGCACGGCGCAAGCCATACGGTTTCCAGGCATCGCGGCACCAACTGTCTGTAAAGGGAATATAAACGCTGACAGGATAACCTTTTCTTATTAAAACGTCCCTAAGTTCGGTACCAAGCGGACCGAAAAGAGTTTGAACAACGGCCAATCTGTTCATAAAATTAGCAAGATCCATAGCTTCAAATGCCAACTTTCTGTCTCTTACTGTTGCCACAAAAGGCACTCTGCCGTTTTGAAGATTTTTCTTCAAAATTTCCAAATATCTTTCGACGACGAGAGATTCACTTTGCGAAACTACCGATTTCTTTTCTTTATAAACTCCGCTGCCTTTTACAATGCGCAAATTTTTATCCCACAGTTCATATTCGTCCATTAACCTTTTAATACTTTTCAGGTGGACTTGAACCGCCTGACGGACAACGTTTTTTAAATACGGATCTGATGCAAAACCGGAGAAAATTTCAAAAGTATCCGGAATATATTCATAATTTTCAGCGTCAAACTCTACTTCAATCCCTCTTTTATAGGCTAGTTGAACAACAGTGGTTATGCTCTCATGAAATAGCTTCTTAGATATTGCCAAACCAAACAGTGTGGGTTTACACGACACATTGCCAAAATTATTATGGTTCATCCTACTGATCAATGCGAGAGTCGTTTCAAGCGCCATGTTGACTGTTCCTTCGTCTTTAATATGCTCTCCTAAAAGGTTATAGGTCACCCTAAACCTCTGTCTTTTTAACTGCCTGCCTACTCCTAGAACATCCTCTACACTTTGAGCGCCTAGAAACCGCCTACCCACAAGACGGTAAGCAACAGCATCAATCGGCCGCCATAAATTTACAAAACTCATCTAGAGTCCTATCAAGGAACACTTTGTTTCTGTAGTACCACAAATTAAGACAAAAAGAAAACCGGGTAGTAGATATTGCCGCTGCGGCTTTGCCGCTTTTTAAATCAGCAATATTCACTACCCAGAAAAGCCGCTTATGCGGCAAGGAATATCTGATATCTAAAAACGCTTTACCTAAATAAAAAGGAAAAGAACAATATAATAAGGGTCAAAGAACAAAGAAGCTCGAGTGGTCCTGCTACTGTTTCCACGTTGTTATCCTCCTTTTTGTTTTGCCGCTTCAAGCCGTTTTTCTAAGTCGTTAAGATGCGTCTCAAGTTCAGAAACGTCAGCATCACTGGCTTTATAATCTGCGATCCTTCTCTTTGTTGCTTCTACTGCCTCTTCGAGGCCGGCGATTAGGTCCTTACGTGACTTTTCGAGCGGGAAACCAAAAGAAGGTTCTTTTTTTTTCTCTCATATAGCAAATACTAAACCAATTACAATATTCCTGCAAACAATTCAACCACTTTTATTTGGTAAGTAGTCATCGCCCAAGCAAACCAACCGGCAAATTGACCCAAAGGTAAGAACACCATTCCTGCAAGGCCAGAAATAAATCCGGCAAACATAGCGGCGGGAAGAAAAGGTAAAATAAGAACGTTGGCAGGTAGAGAAACGAGGGGAAAATTCTTGAAATAATAAATTAAGAGCGGCGCTACGGCTACCTGGGCCGAGAGGGTCATCAAAAATATTTCTTTTAAATTACCGAATTTCGGCGCTTTTTTCAGTTTGTTATCAACCCTCGGATACAGATACATAAGCCCCAATACCGCCACAAATGACAACTGAAAACCGATATCAAAAACCAAGGCAAAAGGATTCAGCCAAACCATTGTCGCTCCGGCAAGGATTATAGAATTTTTCGGGTTATAAAGCCGGCCATAACCATTGGCAAACAAAAGCAATAAACCCATTACCGCCGCTCGCACCACCGATGCCGAAGCACCAGTCAGGATTACGAACAAAAATATCACCATAACAGAGAGCCAAAAAGCGGTCCTTCGTTTGAAAAAAACTATAAGCCCCATCAAAACCGCCCAAGAGATTATCATTATATTGTATCCCGATATGGCGAGTATGTGGGTCGTACCAGTTTCGTTAAATGCTTCTTTCAGATCATCGGATATATTCTGTCTTGAACCTAGTAAAATACCGTTTATGAAAGAGGCGTTCGGCTCGGAGACTGATTTATTAATGGCGTTTTCAAAATTATTTTTCAGCCAAAATATTTTTTTATACAAACCAATCTTAGTCCCCTCAAAAAATCCTATACTATGATACATCAAAGTATCAAAGTGTTTGTCGGAGCCCACTATCTCCGGATAAAACATGGTCGTTCTTATACCTTCTTTCTTGAGATAAGCCGCGTAATCAAATTCTCCTAAGTTCTGCGGTTTTTCCAGTGCGCCTTTTGCCAAAACCATGTCGCCATAGTTAAACTTGGGAAAACTGCCGGTTGTAACCAAGACCCTGTCGTTAACAACGACCGTCCTGTCCCCGGCAACTACCTCTTTGGCCCTAACAACAAGCTCCTGCCTGTTACCACGATCTGCCGATTCGCTGTCGACATAGCCGTTCACCGTGACTTCAATATTCTTATCCCCTACCTTTAAATCAGTAAAAACGTCAAGCCGGTCATTGCCAAGTTTCGCCGAGTTAAATCTAATGGCTCCGAATAAAAAAATCGCCAACAAAAACCCTGCTAACAGCATGCTTCGATTAAAATTTCTCTGATAGCCGAACACCGCCACAAGCCCTAGTGCCGCTATCAAACCGATATAGACAAACGTAGAGCCGACGTTAAAAACAGAAGCAACTAAAATGCCCGACAAAAAACTAACTAACAACCAAAAAAATATCTGCGACTTATGAAGCATGGTGAAACTTTAGCAATATTGAGGAAAATAAAAAAGAGGCGTTAGGGCCTCCACTTCAGCCAAGCTCTGACATTCAGAACGGTCATAACAACTGCGATAAAAACCAGATCATACATTGGTTCTTGTTGGTAAAGACCACGATGTATCCATAAAAAATTTCCAACCGAACCAGCAACAAATGCCCACCTATTCTTGTTTCCCACCAGCCATATACTTAAAATCAGCAAAATATTTGCTATCCAGCCCACTTAGAACCTACCGTTAAATTTCAAAAACCTAAAATTTAGGTTAACATATTTCGATTAAAAAGAAAAGGGTTAAGTATTTGTTGCCAATCGGCTACGCCTCTTGAACAAATACTTAATTACACACGCCAGTGGTAGCAAAACAGTTGGGACATGAGTAGCATGAGCCAGCTCTTATCATTATCGTTCCGCAATTATGGCACAATGGCGCATCAGCGTTAAGTGATTTGGCTTTTCCATTGCCCGCAGCGTAATTGCCAGACAATTCTACGTTGCCGCTGGAACCACCTGTTTTGTCTGTTTGAGTGGAGGAAACGGGAATTTTTTCTGTCCTTATCGTTGAAGATGAAACGAGTTCAGCCAGTATTTTATCGCTTTGAGATACGGGTTCTTTTTGCGGCTCTTGAGCGGACTCGTCGTGGGCATGATCCGATCCAAATATTTCTTCTTTGTCTTCCGGGTTTAAATATTTCATACCAATATATCTAAAAACATAGTCAATAATGGATTTAGCAGTCGGGATATTAGGATTATTGGTAAAGCCGGCTGGTTCAAACCTCATGTCTTTGAATTTCCTCACAAGAGTTTTAAGCGGTATACCTGACTGAAGACACATTGAGATCAGAGTTGCGATGGTATCAAATAAGCCAGAAATTGTGCTTCCTTCTTTGGCTGTGGTGATAAAAGTCTCCCCCGGTTTCATGGTGTCAGGATAGAATCCAATCGTAAGATAACTCTCAAATCCGCCGACGGAAAACTTGTGAGTAATGGACGGCCTTTCGTCCGGCAGTTTAATCCTAGTATAACCGTTAATCTTCTCGATTAGTTGTTGGTTGTCGGTTGTGGGTTGTTGGTCTTTGTTTGACGTATTGAGCGGCTGAATTGATTTGCAGCCGTCCCGATAAACCGCCAGCGCCTTGAGCCCCAGCCGCCAACCCTGAAAGAATACGTCCTCTATGTTTTCCACTGTCGCGTCGCTTGGCAGGTTTATGGTTTTGGATATTGCCCCCGATATAAACGGCTGAACAGCCGCCATCATTTTAATGTGGCCCATATAACTTATGCTTCGGATGCCATTCGACGCCTTGAACGAACAATCAAATATAGACAAATGTTCATTTTTTAAATAAGGAGCTCCTTCAATCGTTTCTTTCTCCAATATAAATTCGGATATCGCGTCGACTTCTTCGTTAAGATAACCAAGCCGCCTTAAAGCAAGCGGTGTCTGGTTGTTAACCAGCTTCAGCGTTCCTCCGCCGACTAATTTCTTGTATTTAACTAGGGCAAGCTCCGGTTCAACTCCAGTAGTATCACAGTCCATCAGAAAACTTATAGTTCCGGTTGGCGCCAAAACCGTGACCTGGGAGTTCTTTACTCCGTACTCGTCAGCCAATTCTTTCGCCTCATGCCACACCAGACGCGCTTCGGCCTCTAAATACTTGTCATCCATACCTAAACCTTGTGACTCCTCAAACAGTTTGTCGCCAGCAACAAGATGTTTTGATAAAACTTTCAATGTCCCCTCTCTGTCATTGTAATAACCGGCAAACGGTCCTTTGTGGCTAGCAATGACAGCTGACATCCTGTACGCCTCCCCACACATCAAAGATGTTATCTGTCCGGCTAAAGTTCTTCCGCTATCTGAATCGTATGGCAAACCCAAAACCATTAGCAATGCGCCTAAATTAGCATATCCCAGACCAAGCTGTCGGTAGGCATGAGCGTTGACGGTTATTTTCTCCGTTGGATAAGAGGCGCGATCAACCAAAATATCTTGCGCAAGAATCATTGTATCAACCGCTTTTTTGAAAGTATCCACATCAAATCGTCCTCCCTCGCGTAAAAACTTCATTAAATTAAGCGACGCGAGATTGCAGGCCGAGTTGTCTAAATGTGCGTATTCACTGCATGGGTTAGTGGCGTTAATCCTTCCCGCGTTAGGACAAGTGTGCCATTCATTGAAAGTCGTATCGTACTGAATGCCGGGGTCTGCTGAATGCCACGCCGCATCAGCCATGTTTCTTAACAGTTCCTTTGCCTTAACCGTTTCAATAGTCTCGCCGGTCGTTATCGCTTTTAAATCCCAATAGCCGTCGGCCTCCACCGCTCTCATAAAAGCGTCGGTAACTCTTACAGAGTTGTTGGCGTTCTGATATGGAAGAAGCGTGTAGGGATCAAACAGATCAGCTTTTATGTCATCTTTAAATCCGGAGCGAACCAGCGCCTTTGTCATATCTTCAATCACTTTTTTAGAATAGATAAAATCTTTGATGTCAGGATGGTCTGCGTTTAAAACAACCATCTTGGCGGCGCGACGAGTGGTGCCGCCGGAACGAATGGAGTTAGCAACGCCGTCGGCACCTTTCATAAAAGACACGGGACCCGAAGAATAACCGCCTTTTGACAACGGTTCTTTGGATGATCTTAATTTAGACAGATTGATGCCGGAACCAGAACCATACTTGAATATCCATCCTTCATCTCTGAACCAATCAAGAATGGACTGCATATTGTCTTCTACGGAAAGGATATAACACGCACTCGCTTGCGGACGCTCATAAACACCGACGTTGAACCATACCGGACTATTAAAAGCTGCCTGTTGATTTACTAAAAGATAAGTTAGATCTTTTATAAAATTGTCGCAGTCGCCGACGGTATCAAAGTATCCGTCTTTCATTCCCCACTCGCCTATCATCTTGGCAACTCTGTCTATCATTTGTTTTACGCTGTACTCTCTTTCAGGAGAATCTAACTTGCCTCTGAAATATTTTGAAGCAACTATATCGGTAGCCGTTTGAGTCCAGGTATTTGGAACCTCAACGTCTTTCTGCTCGAATACTGTAGTACCGTCTCCCTTGATTATTTTAGCCATTCTTTTTTCCCACTTTATAAAATCGTAAGGATCCCCTATGCCAAAAAGACGCGGCCACTTAATTCCGATACCGGACTCAATAACCTCCCGCCCTTCGGGGCGAGGCTCGCCCGCCGAAGGCGAGGCGGCACCGTTTATTCCCAGATTAGATTGTGTTAAGGTCTCACTCATAATACAATCTACTAATTACTAATCTGTACCAACATACTCATTCGTAAGTTAGTAAAAATTCGTAATTGGTAGTAAGGGGACAAAAACGCCGCCATTGGCGGTTTTGTACCCCATAAAAGAAGTTTTAGCCCCGCTTCAAAGCGGGGGTCATTCAACTAAATGTACATAATTTTAAAATCGTACTCACGTAACTTCATTTTATAAAATTATTTTTCTTTAGCAAGGACAACATTTGTGGATAAAATAAAATTTTCCTTTTCCTTGACATGCTAGTATTTTCCTATATTATATAGAAAAATTCCGGGAAGCGACAGATCATGTTTACAAAAGAACAAGCAGTAAAACCTGTTTTTCGGACAAAGGAAGAGGAACAGTTATTTTTCTTTCTAAAAAGCGACAGAATATACCATGTTTTAGAGCATAACCCGCCTGATGAGTGCGCCCAAAGATGGCCAGAGAAGACCTACTATCAAGAACACGGTGGCAGAGTGGTAATTGAAGAGATGCAAACCACGGAGTGGTTCGGAGATAGGTTTGTGCCAGCAGAAGAGTCAACGGGGCAATAAGCCCCTTTTGTTTTTCCCGGATGATTATTTATGTATCGTACGATACATAAATACCCGAAGGTGAGGAGGTTGATTTAAATTTGGGGATGTTGAGCGTCACTTCATTTTGCGCCGTATAAACGCGGGTATATCAAACTCGTCATCATCGATCGAAGAATCAACTAATTCTTTTACCCTGCCCTTATCGACGAGAGCGGAAGTTGCCGACTGATTGGGAATCCCATTGCCGGAAAGGTCATTGTTTTTCTTCGGCACATTATCAAATAAACTTGGACTTCCACTAAGCATTGGCCTAACGGACGCCGGATGACCATTGTTAAATCCAGTAGCAACTACTGTAACTTTGAGTTCGCCTTTTTTTAATTTATCATCAAGCACTGCCCCAAATATAACTTTAGCGTCAGCATCAATGTGTTCGGTAATAATTCTGGCCGCTTCATTTATTTCAGCCATCGCCATATCCATACCGCCGGAAACATTAAACAATACTCCTCTCGCTCCATCAATCGAAACTTCCAAAAGCGGAGAGTTGATGGCCATCTTGGCCGCCTCTATCGCTCGATCCTCGCCAGTTGCCCTTCCTATACCCATCAAAGCGGAACCGGAATTAGACATAACTGCTTTAACGTCGGCAAAGTCAACGTTAATTATGCCCGGTATTGTTATCAGGTCAGATATACCTTGAACGCCTTGGCGCAGAACATCGTCAACTATTGCGAATGATTCCAGCAACGGCGTTTTCCTGTCTATGACCGAGAGTAATCTGTCGTTGGGAATGGTAATAAGGGCATCAACTCTGTCTCGAAGCGTGTGCCACGACTCTTCGGCTATTCTTGCTCTTTGGGCACCTTCAAAACTGAACGGTTTAGTTACAACGGCAACAGTTAGAGCTCCGAGTTCGTGAGCTATTTCAGCCACAATCGGAGCGGCCCCACTGCAAGTGCCTCCGCCGAGACCGCCGGAAATAAATACCATATCAGCGCCCTTAAGGGCGTTTTGGATTTCTTCTTTTGTGTCATCCGCCGCTTGCTTGCCAATTTCAGGATTCATGCCAGCTCCTAAACCACGCGTCAGACTCTTGCCTATGTGAACTTTTGTGGGAGCATTGGTATTATGCAATGCTTGAGCATCTGTATTGACAGCAATAAACTCAACCCCGTGAATTCGGGCTTCTATCATTCTTGCCAAAGCGTTTCCACCACCGCCACCCACTCCGACAACCTTTATTCTGGCAAATGTTTCAAATGGAGGCTTTATGTTGGCCACCCTTGTTAGGAAATAGTGTGGAGGAAATAGTGTGTAGAATTTTTTCTAATTCCTATCTCCTAGTTACTATCTCTTAGTTCATTCACCTTGTCTTAACACAAAATAAAAACACGCGCAAACCTGCAACGTATTACCTGTGGATAACCTCGTTCACCGTCCCTAAATTTAAATCAACCTCCTCGCCTTCGAATATTTACTCGGAAGTTTCCGTGGTTTTAGGGGAGAAAATTTTTCAGCCAGTCCTTAATCTTTGCTGCAAGATCTTTACCGTCCAGAGATAATTTTTGTCTTTGTCCGCCGAATTCCTTTTCTGCTCCCCACAAAACAAGACCTACGGCAACAGCAAATGCCGGATCTCCAACGATATTGTTCGCGCCATCAAAACCCAGCGGTTCAGCTATTCTAACCGGCAATCGGAGTCTGTCTTTAACTAGCAACGCAAAACCCGGAAGATTGGAACCTCCGCCACTCAATACAATTCCTGCCGGCAAAATACTGTTTTTGGGAACTTTTTTTAATTCTGACTCCACAATATCAAGCAATTCGCTTATTCTGGCATCAACTACTTTTATAAGCTGTTTCTTGGGGATGACAAAGTCCTCTTCGCCGATAAGTTGAGATAAATCTATGTTATCTTTCCGTCTTAAATCTTCTGCGCTTGAAGTGGAGCAGTGTTCAAGTTTTACCCTCTCGGCAACATCAAGAGATGTTCTCAAAGCAACAGCTAAGTCGTTGGTAATGTGTTTTGAACCAACCGGTATCACTGCGTTGTGGAGCAGGTCGGCTTCCTCAAACACGGTAAGCGTTGATGTACCGCCTCCGAAGTCCAAATTGATTACTCCGTGTTCCTTTTGATTTTTGTCCAGAGAGGAAAGCGATGCGGCAAGCGGAGCATAAACTAATCCTGCAACCTCTACATTGTTCTCGTTAACGCATTTGGCAATATTCCTCAAATACGGAGACAGGCCGTCTATTATTAAAACATCGGCTTCAAGACGAACGCCTTTCATGCCTAAAGGATTCTTTACATATTCGGTACCGTCAACAACAAAATTTCTTGGAATAACATGAATTATTTCCCTGTTGGCGGGTATGCTTACCACCGAAGCCGCCTGCACAACTCTTTCTATGTCGTTCTGGGATATTTCATTGTCCGCGCGAGATACAGCGATAACTCCTCGCGAAATCTGGGTTTTTATGTGAAGACCGTTAACGGCAACAAATGCTTTTTTTATCTTCACACCCGCCATTGCTTCAGTGCGTTGAACAGCTGATGCAATATTGCCTATCGTCTCTTCCATATCAACCACCATGCCCCTTCTTAGTCCTTCTGATTCAGCGCTGCCTGTACCTAAAATCTCCGGCCTTAAGTTGTTTCTACCAATTTGAGCGACAACAACCTTCACTTGGGAATTGCCGATATCAATACCTGAAATTGTATATGGCCTCATTATAACTTGCTGGCCGCTCTCGCCTCCGCCAGCTGGCGGATTATGGCGAGTACGCTCTTGACCAACTTCTTCGTTAAATCCTCCGCTTGCTCCTCACTATACTTTAGTATGGCTCGTCGCAATGCTCGGATTTGCCTCGAATTTGGTCAAGCCAGCTGCGTTCTAAAAATCAATCTGTGGTTTTAAGAATTTTTTCTTCCAACTTAAACATACTCTCTGCCTCTTTCTTAGATTTTTCATGGTCGCATCCCAATAAATGCAAAAATCCGTGTACGACCAATTGCGCCAGTTTTCTTTTAATACTTACATTTTCTCTCTTTGTTTCTTTTTTTGCAATGGATAAGCAGATGAAAATATCTCCAAGATCACAACTGACAACTGACGACTGCCGACTGCCGACGACATGGTCATTTATCGGAAAAGAGAGGACGTCGGTTGGTTTGTTTTTGTTGCGGTATTTTTTGTTTAATTCCTTTATCTTTTTCTCTCCTACCAGATTAACGCTCACGCTAAAATTTTTATTTAATTTAAGCTTCCGAATCGCCGTTTCCAAAATTTTCTTAAAAAATTTTGAGCTGTATTTTTTACCTGATGTCGAATTGCGAAATACTATACTTATCATGGCTGGATTTTAACACTAAACTTCAATATCCACTAACCCACCAGATCGTAAAAAGGGGTCAGGATCGTAAAAAGGGGAATCGTAAAAAGGGGTCAGGTCCCTTTTCTTTTTACTTTTTGTTGATATAATGATTTATATGCCACGTCCCCTTCGAACAATTGAAGGAAATTCTATTTATCATGTGTTAAATCGAGCAAATGCGCGAATGAAAATTTTTGAGAAAGAAAAAGATTATCTTACATTTGAGAAGATTCTCATTGAAGCTAAAGAAAAATATCCAATGAGAATTTTGGTCTATTGTTTAATGCCAAACCATTGGCATTTTATTTTACATCCAAAAGAAAGTAGGGACTTGCCAATATTTATGCGCTGGCTAACATTAACTCACACCCAAAGATGGTTAACTCATAGAAATATGACCGGGTATGGACATTTATATCAAGGCAGATATAAGTCGTTTCCGGTTCAAGAAGACAGCCACTTCGTCCAAGTATGTAAATATGTTGAAAGTAACGCATATAGGGCAAACTTATCTAAAAAGGCTGACGAGTGGCGCTGGGGCAGTGCTTGGATTAGAAAATACGGCAATCAAGAGCAAAAACAGTTGTTATCTGACTGGCCAATACCTATAACTAAGGATTATACGGCCTGGCTAAATGAACGAGATGAAGACGAGGTTTTAATAAACTTGCGTAATTCAGTAAACAGAGGCAAACCATTTGGATCTAAAGATTGGATCATAAAAATAGCTGAAAAACTTAAGATTAAATCTACAATCAACCCAAGAGGTAGGCCAAGAAAAGGGACCTGACCCCTTTTTAAGTGGATAGTTCTTCTTTCACTATCCTGCTTACCGTTTGCCCATCGGCTCGACCTTTAAGTTTTGGCATTAGAACGCCTAGCACTTTACCTATTTCTTTTATGTCTGTCGTCCCGATTTCAGAAATCGCTTTCTTTGCTTCCGTTCTTATCTCATCTTCTGGCATCTGTTCAGGCATATATTCCATTAATATTATAAGTTCGTCTCTTTCCTTTTGGGCAAGTTCTTCTCGCCCGCCTTTTTCGTAACTTTCAATGGATTCTTTTCTTTTTTTAGCTTCCGAAGAGATTACTTCCAAGACTTCTCCGTCTGTCAGCTGGGACAATTCCTCAAGCTTACCTACGTCGACGCTTGATTTGCTGAGCTTGTTTCTTTTTTGCAGTTCCTTATTTTTTATCGCGCTGTTGACCAAACTCAAAACAAGCCGCTTTGTTGCGTCGCCTGACTTCATTGCTTTTTTCATATCGTTTTGTAAACACTCCTTCAGCATCATTCGGTTGGCGAGAATCCAATCAATTAGAGACACTAGAGACCCGACTTTTTGCATGGCCGGAAGCGGTATAATCGTTTCACCGCTGGAGAAAAAGTCGGGCGACCTGCCTGCCGGCAGGCAGGAAGTAGCCGAGGTTCCTCGCAGGGGAACCGGAGGCGTGTCGAAAATTGATTAGATTCGAACCTATAACCCTAGTTTCTGTTTTAACTTTCTTTTTTCTTCCTCAAATGTCTCGTCGTCATACTTGCCAAGCTTAGTCAGTCGTTTTCTTAACTCGCTAAGATGCATACCCATAATGGCGGCGTTTTTTTCTCTCCTTTCATTGGTCTTTTTCTGGCGATGCTGATCGTTTTTTGCCTTTAGCAAAACTCCGCTTTGTTGTACAAAACGGCTAAAACGCCTTAACAGAGCTCCCGTTGACTCATTTGGTTTTCGTTTAACTTCAACCATAATCGTCGTTCTTCCTCTCTATACTGCGAATTTACGAATTCGTACATTCGTATTGATTCGTATTTCGTAGTAAAATTATTTAACCAGTTTCGGTCCCAGTCTTTTCCCTCCCAACAAGTGCATATGCAAATGCGGAATAAGCTTACCCCCATGCTCTCCTTCATTTATTATCAGACGATATCCTTTTTCAGCAATGCCAACCTGATGAGCAACCTTGTGGGCTACCACTAGTCCTTTGCCAAGCAAATCGTTGTTGTCGCCTTCCATGAAGTCCCCAAGTGAAGTGAGGTGTCTAATTGGAATTATCAAAAGATGCACTGGCGCTTGAGGATTTATGTCCTTCACGGCCCAAAAATCATCATCCTTATAGACAACATCGGCCTTAAGTTCTCCTTTTAAAATTTTGCAAAAGACGTCAGAAATCATAATTCAAAAGTTAAAAATCAAAAGTCAAAATTATTTAAATACTTTTTATTTCTAAATCGAACTTCTGAATTTTGCCTTTTGAATTTTGACTTAACTTTTCAGGCGTTTTTTCATTTCGTCCACGATCTTCTCAAGTGGTATTGTTTCTTGAACGCCTGTATCCATCTCTCTTAATATTATTGTGCTGTCTAAGGCCTCTTTCTGGCCAAAAATGAGAGCAAAGCGAACTCCTAGGCGGTTGGCGATTCGCAACTGCGACTTAATACTGTCTCTGCCTATGGATGATTTAGCTTCTACGCCGGCTTTACGGAAACTTTCGTAAAGATTTAGGCTTTTTCTTTTTGCCGCTTCTCCAAGCTGAACCAGAAAAATCTTTGGTTTTAACAGACCGTCTGGGACATTCACGTTCTTTTCTTTTAGAGCCGAAGCCACTCGATCCAAACCCATGGCCCAACCAGCAGCAGGCGTTTTTGAACCTCCAAGCATTTCTATAAGCTTATCGTAGCGGCCGCCGGCAATAACCGACGACTGCGCCCCCTGCCCTGAGAGATTCGAAGGATCTTCCTCCGGCATAAATTCAAAAACGGTTCTTGTATAATAATCTAGTCCCCTCACAAGCCGAGAGTCAAGAATATACGGCACCCTGGCTTCATCGAGAAATTCAAGAACATGCTTAAAATGCCTTCTGCAGTCGTCGTCAAGAAAATCAACTGTTTGAGGCGCTTCCTTGGCCAACTCAACACATTCCGCTTCCTTGCAATCAAGAACACGAAGAATATTTGTTTTAAAACGGTTTTTACAATTTGAACAAAGTTTCTTCGACCTGTTTTTGTAGTAATCTTTTAAGACCTTTATATATCCTGGACGGCAGTTAGAATCACCCAGACTGTTTATGTGGACGTTGTAACCGCTAAGTCCAAGCATGTCCAGTAATTTGTAACCGAGAAATATAAGTTCCGCGTCAACCGCTTCGGAACTGTCGCCTATTGTCTCAATCCCCAGTTGGTAGAATTGCCTGTATCTTCCGTGTTGGGGCTGGTCATGCCTGAACATCGGACCCCAGTAAGATAGTTTTACGGGATGAGGCCGCACATTCATGCCATTTTCTATATAAGCCCTCACAACTCCCGCCGTATTCTCCGGCCGCAGAGCAAGCACATCCCCACCCTTGGTTTTAAGAGTATAGATTTCTTTCTCTATAATATCCGACGTTTCTCCGACAGAACGATAAAACAAATCGGCAAATTCTAATATCGGAGTATCAATCCTTTCAAATCCATAGTATTCCAAAAGCTGGTCGGATTTTTTTTGTATATACCTGAAATATTTCTGGTCTTCCGGAAGAATGTCGCGCATCCCTTTAGGGGCTTGGATTTTTGGCTTCGCCAAACTAGTGCCTAGCGACTAGTGCCTAGCAACTAGTATGATTACTAGTAGCTAGTAGCTAGTAGCTAGTAGCTAATACACTACTCTTTTTATTTTATCAAACTTCGTGAACGGCCACGCCCGTAGAAACGTCTTGCCTGTTATCAACGTCTTATTAACCGGTCCCCAACGCCTTGAATCAGAGCTTTGCAAACGATTATCTCCCAAAACAAAAAACTCATCACTCTCCAAACGTAATAGCATGTTTCCGAGAGTTTGTTGCGATACATCTATATACTCTTCCTTCAATTCTATGCCCCCCGGACTTTTATCATTATATACCATTACTTTGTTGTTCCTTATTTCTATTGTTTCACCTGGCAATCCCACTATCCTTTTTATAAAAAACTGGCTCCTGTCTTCAGGATAACGAAAAACAATCACATCCCCCCTTAGAGGTTCTGAAAAACGATAGGTTATTTCATCTATTAAAAGATAGTCGCCATCCTCAAAGTTGGGTTCCATTGACGCTCCTTTAACAAAAAACGGCTGAACAAGATAATACCTTATCGGCAGTATAATGGCAAGTGAGATGACAACCACCTTTATCGTCTCCCAAACAAAAACAAGAACTTCATTTTTTGAGAATTGCCGAGATAAATTTTGAACATCGCCATTAAACATTACGTAATTTTATATCAAATTTCGTCTCGTTGCAACAGACAATTTATGTGATATTATCTATTATATTATGGCTAAAATGAAACTTATCGTTGGCATCGGTAATCCCGATGAACAATATAAAGAAACACGGCACAACGTCGGATTTATGTTTTTAGACTATTTGGCTAGAAAATTGGGGGCTAATGATTTCGAATTTGATAAAAAAACAAATTCTTTGATTTCAAAAACAAAGTCAGAAAAAACAACGGTCATATTAGCCAAACTGCAGATGTATGTAAATAAATCCGGTGAGGCCATAAAAAAGCTAGTTACAAGTTACAAGCTACAAGCTACAAGCTTAATCGTCGTTCACGATGACCTGGACATCCCATTCGGCAACTCCAAGCTCTCCTTTGACAAAAACTCCGGCGGACATAAAGGCATAGAGTCAATAATGAGGGTTCTCAAAACAAAAAAATTCTATCGCCTTCGCATTGGCACCGCCACCCGCTCACTGGCGAAAGCCCGCCAACAATCGGGCAAAAAGCGGGATAAGTTCGTCGTATCTTTTGTCTTATCTAAATTCTCAAAAAGCGAATCAGACCAACTCAAAAAAATATTCAAAGAAGGATATGAAAAACTAATATCGGTAATTAAGTAAGTAAATAGTAATTAGGGAACTTTCAAATGAATAAATCACCATAACCGCCATAAAACTGCTAGTTTTATGGCGGTTTGTTTATTCTTATAACCAAAAATCCCCTGAGTTTATCGAAGGGGATTTTTTGGTTTTGAATAACTATCCAAATTCGTGTGTGCCCAGCTGAGCTGGGTGTGCCCATTCGTAGTACGCTATCCGCATACTACTAGTCTTCGATTCGTCGTCGAAGTTTGCTGATCATCTCGTCAGCATGTTTAACCCCGCCAAGGCCGAAGGAAAGACCTAGGGCCAGCGCAGCGGCGGCAACAAAGCCAACCACCACGATTCTAACGATATCATCTGCTACTCCCAACTGAGCTAAAACGATAAGCAGCGTAAACACGAAAACCGCCCATTTGGTCAAAGTACCCAGAAAATTAGCTGAAACTAACCCTGCTGCTTTAACCGACGCTCTAATCAGTCCTTCCAGGAATTTCGCAACTAATATGCCTATCAACAGAATAACAGCCGCAACAATTACGTTTGGAAGATAAAACACAACGGTTCCCAAAAATTCTGTCACTTGATCAAGGCGAAGAATATTGGTAGCCGCCATTAAGAAAACAACTATGAAAAACCACTTGACCAGCTCGTAGAAAAATTTGGGAGTATCCAACCGGAAACCTCCTCTTTCCCATGCCTGCCTAAAGCCAACTTTGGTAAGGGCGCTGTCAACTTTAAGTATCTTAACGATATGCCACGCGACTCTCCCTAAAAGAACGGCAATTAACCAGCCTACGAGAAAAACAACTATGGCCGCAACTAATCGAGGAATAAACCCCGCCACGCCGGTCCATAAGGTTAATAATGATTCCCTCACAATATCCGATGCTGCTACTACTTGAAACATACGCGCACCTCCTTCCTCGCCCTTCGAAGCTTTACGCGAAGAAGGGTCCCTTCTTTAATTATATTCACCCGATAATTTTAGCATTTTGAGCGAATCCGCCCTAGAGACGGTGTTGATAACCTAAAACCGCCTTTTGGGCGGTTTTAATCTACCAATCTTAATTCCCCGGGCGTAAGCCCGAGGGATGAAGATTATCCAGCATTTTCTTTTCCCGTGTATAATGAAGATGTATGGATTTCAAGAAACAAGCCCATGCTGTCTATCACTGCCAATATCACCTTGTCCTTCCGACCAAATACCGCCGAAAGAGGTATACTGGGGGACTGATGGCATTTGGTCGGAAGGATGCTTTGTATCAACAACTGGCGTGAACGAAGAGATTATTAAAAGGTATATTGAAATGCAAGGAAAAGAAGATGCTGGACAAGTCTTGCTTGAATTAAAATGATACCACGGGCGTAAGCCCGTGGAGATTCATTAATTTTTATCTTTCTTGGGTTTGTTGAATAACGCTTTTTGGTTCCTCTTTAATAGAGCTGACTCTTTCATTTAAGACCTTGCCGTCGAGACCTAACTCTTGGGTAGTTAGTTTAGCTCCCCAGGGATAAACATCAATTTTTACCGCAACACCAGATCCATCTTTATTCTGGCTAAACAAATAGGAAGTATTGAAATCTATACCACCTATTCCACCCGGTCCTGATTCCGCTGGGTCTTCTTTCACTATGTCAGCGCTTGTTTCTATTTGCCATTGTCTCCCATCTGCGGTTCTGACTTCTCCTTTCATGACCCGTTTTCCATCCACTTCACTTATCCCTTTATGAGACATATGTTCTATATCCATTGTCTTAACCACTTCTCCTGCGCCTTTAGCCATTCCAAAAGTAAGAAGTCCTGCCAAGCCAACCATTTTTAATGTTTCCCACATCCGGCTCCTTTTTTCCGGACTTACTTCTCTTTTTTCCTGTTCGACCTCTTTGTATTTTATTGTTGGATGTTTTTCCATATTTATTTGAGGTTAATTTATTACCTTATAAGGATAGCAAAAAAAAATAAGCAAGTCAACCTGATTTAACAAAACTAAAAACTCCCCCGCGTGAGGGAGTTTTTAGCGTGGACCCGACGAGATTTGCACTCGTTTCTCTGCATGACAATGACAGAATTTTACTCCATAAACTACGGGCCCGGGTCCACGGCCGGACAATATCAAAAAGATAAAGAGCCCGCAAGCGGACTCTTTATTCTGTCATGCAGATAAGCTCGTAATTCATAGAGCTATCCTGTCATTATTAATAGTATAGCAAATGCATAACACCCCGTCAACTGCCATTTCTAGACCAAGAATCTTGCAATCAAGAGAGCTACGATGTTTGCGACTTTGATCATGGGATTTATTGCGGGTCCCGCCGTATCTTTGTACGGATCGCCTACCGTATCCCCCGTAACCGCCGCTTTGTGGGCATCGGAACCTTTACCGCCGTATTGACCTTCCTCTATATATTTCTTGGCATTATCCCACGCTGCACCGCCTGAAGTCATTGATATGGCGACAAATAATCCGGTAATTATAACCCCTACGAGAAGTCCGCCCAGAGCTTCTGGTCCAAGGATAAATCCGACCGCAATAGGAAAAGCGATCGGTATAACTGCTGGCGCGATCATTTCTTTCAAAGCCGCTCGGGTGACAATATCAACCGCTTTGCCATAGTCGGGTTTTTGAGTGCCCTGCATAATTCCCGGCATCTCTCGAAATTGCCTGCGAACCTCGTCCACTATCGCTCCACCAGCTCTTCCTACCGCCTGCATTGCCAGTGAACCGAAAAGATACGGCATCATGCCGCCAATCAGCAAACCAAGCAAAACCCTAACATCAGCGAGTTGAAAAATTACGTTATCTCCAAAATTATTATATCCCAAATTATAAAGCTCCTGGTTATAGGCGGCAAAAAGCACAAGCGCCGCAAGACCGGCGGAAGCAATAGCATAACCCTTTGTAATGGCCTTTGTGGTGTTGCCCACCGCGTCAAGCGGATCAGTAATATCTCTGACTGAATCAGGCAGACCGGCCATTTCCGCTATTCCTCCGGCGTTATCGGTGATCGGACCAAAAGCATCAATAGCAACAATTATTCCCGTAAGCGAGAGCATACTCATTGTAGCAAGAGCCACTCCATAAATTCCCCCGAAAATATATGAGAACAATATACCTGCGCCAATTATTAGAACCGGCCAAGCAGTTGACTGCATGGATACAGCAAGTCCAGTAATAATGTTAGTGCCATGCCCTGTAGTTGAGGCCTTGGCAATTGATTTTACGGGGTTGAATTTCTTTGAAGTATAGTACTCGGTAACCACAACCATTAAACCAGTAACTGCAACGCCGACAACCAGAGCACCAAATACATTTAAATTTCCCAAATCAATAATGCTCGTCCTTTCTGTAATCCAATAAAACGCCGCCAAAAGAACCGCCGTAGTTACCGCAAGTCCTTTGTATAAAGCTGTCATTATTCTTGTCCCGGAGAGCCGAACAAACAAAGAGCCGACAATTGACGCAATAACCGCCAAAGACCCGATAAGCAACGGGAACTCAACCACGTTTTGCCCGCCCAATCGGGCGAGACTCGCCTCCGACGATAGCCCACCGAACATTAAATCACCCAAAAGCATTACCGATAAAGCTGAAACAACATAAGTTTCAAAAAGATCGGCGGCCATTCCGGCATCGTCACCGACATTGTCCCCTACATTATCGGCTATAACTGCCGGATTGCGGGGATCGTCTTCAGGAATTCCCGCTTCCACTTTTCCAACTAAATCCGCACCGACGTCAGCGCCTTTAGTAAAAATTCCACCGCCTAAGCGGGCAAAAACGGATATCAAGGAAGCGCCAAAGCCAAGACCAATAAGCGCTTTTACATCCTGCGTCCACCAATAGAATAACGTCAAAGAAAGCAGAGCCAAACCAACGACGAAAAATCCGGTTACCGCTCCGCCTTTGAAAGCTAAACCGAAAGCACGAGCCAACCCCTGGTTTGCTTGCCCTGAGCTTACTTGCTGTGAACCAGCCGAACGGGCCTCTTCGGTTACACGAACATTTGCTCTCACCGCGACCATCATCCCAATATAACCGGCGAAAGCCGAAGCAATAGCTCCAACCACGAACCCTGCCGCAAGCGTAGGGCCTAACCAGTACCAAAGCACCGAGACCGCAGCCAGCCCCACCCAGAATATTGTCTTATTCTGTCTGGCAAGGTACGCCGATGCTCCCTCTTGTATCGCCCTTTGTATTTCCCTCATTTTCTCGTCTCCAGTCGGTTTCTTCAGTACCTGCCAGCTTAAAAACGCACCGTATCCCAACGACGCCATCGACGCCAATAGTGAAAATAAAAGTATATTCATGGAAAATAGAATACTAAATTTGTATTTAAAAATAAAGAGGGCTGAACAAGTCGAGCCCCGCATAACCCACAGTTTAAAATTTAGAGCAACTCGGGAAAATCAGAAAAAATACCATCAACGCCTATTTCACGAAGTTCTCTGATCTGCTTCAACGTGTTGACCGTCCACACATTAACCAGCAAACCCCTGTCGTGAGCTACTTTTATAGCTTCAGAGTAAACAGTCGTATATTGAGGATGAATAGCAAAAGCATTCCGTTTAATAGCTTCTTCTAAATATGCCGCCCAGCCAATTCTAAATATCTTCCGTCTGCCGGCTAAAAGAGCAATCAATGCCTCCCCGCTAAAAACATCCAACTGATTCCACGATGAACTTGAGTTCTGGTCGTTATCGTTAGAATCAAAAGCCGAAATAATCACTTTATCTTCCAGACCGTAGAACTTAATCATTTCTAAAATTTCTTTTTCTATGCCATCTTCTTTAATTTCAATGTTCAGAAAAACCTTCGGGCCGAAATTCCGCAAAACTTCCTCCAATAGTGGGATCCTCTCGCCAAAACCAGCATCCAGCTTAGTAATTTGTTCATATGTTAAACTGCACACTTTTCCTGAACCGTTCGTAGTCCTGTTAACGGAATCATCGTGGATAACAACCAGTTTGCCGTCTTTTGTTCTTCTTACGTCAAACTCCAAAGCATTGGCGCCTTTCCAAATCGCTCTTTGAAAAGAACCCATTGTATTTTCAGCATATTTCGGGTAACCCGGCGCTCCTCTGTGTCCGATTTTCAGCATTTCTGTCTCTTTTTCAATACGCCCACTATTGGTACACAAAATACTACCTGATTAAAAGATGTCAATACCACAACAGAAAGTATCAGCTCACAAGACTGAGTGAAGCCGAGAAGCAGGCCTTTTGAGGGATTTACGGACCGCGACTGGCGGGAGTAAAAGGCGAAATTTCAGCAGAAATTTACGCCGTGCCCGAAAAAGGCCTGCTTCTCGGCTAAATTAACGGTTAGTGACTCAGTCTTGTGAACTTGTACAACAGAAAATTATGCTTTCGGTAACTCTATTTTATTTTGGTCGTCCTCATTTGTCTCTCCTGTCTTAATAACTTTATTAACCCGCTCCGTCATCAACCCCAAGCGTTTTTCCGAATCCTCGTATGCCGACGTAGCGTCTGAAAGGTGGCCGCCGAGTTTGCGAAAGTTGTCGGCCAGTTTGGCACTATCGGCAACGATACTTTCAAGTTTCTTGACTATAGACTGGGTTTTCTGGTTTATGTGGACATCCCTATACCAATGCTGAATAGCAGAAACAGATAAAGCAAAAGTGTTCGGCGATACGAGAATTACTTTTTTCTTTCTGGCGTAATCGGCGATGTCCACCTCTTTCATGTTATTGATTATTTCATAATAAACCGTCTCCGCCGGCACAAACATCAAAGCAAAATCGGTCGTGCCTTCTGCGGGAAGAATATATTTGGAACCTATCTCGTCTACTTTTTTCTTAACATCAGAATAAAAAAGCTTGCGATAACCGTCTTTGTGAATATCATTATCCGCATTAACCAGTTTCTGAAAATTATCCCAGTTGAATTTTGAATCAATCGGAAGCAAAATGTCATTCGGTAGACGCAAAACCGCATCCACCGCTTCGCCGGAACTGAAATAATGCTGAATTATATACCTGTCTTTAGGAAAATACTGCGCAAGAGACGCTTCAAGCGACATCTCCCCCCATTGGCCTCGCAGTTTGGGATTTCTAAACAAGTCCTGAAAAGAAACAACGCTTTTCACCGAATCATGCATCCCCTTCAGTCCTTCATGGAGCTGGGTCATTCCTTGCGTAAAATTATGAACCTGCTGGCTTACCGACAAAGTTGCCCGCTCTGATGCTTGCCGCGTTCTTTCCATCTGCTCGCTTACTGCCTGCGCCAAGGAGTCCAGTCGCTGGTGAAGCACGACATAATTTTCATCCGGCTCTTTTTTCCCCCTTGATTTAATGGACAGATACAAATTTATCCCCAGCATCACAAGGATAGATACAGAAACAGCGACAATCAATATCATAACAGGATTAACCATAACGAATCTAATATAACCGCTTGAGAATTTTTTTGCAATAAACCTTAACAAATAACAAAACCCTCGGAGAGGGTTAGTTTTAAATACTCATAACTTCCTAGCAAATTGGAGTTTTGTATAATTTATAATCTAAGGGGGGTCATGGTATCCACATATAAAGCAGTTCGGAAGAAAATATATCAGGGTTATCTACAGCACTATTTAAATTCTTAACCAAGCTGATAAGCGGTGAACGAGTCCCAAAAATATCCCACAAAGTTACCTCTTCTTCATATTGGACAACTATGGGCATTTTAACGCCGGTTAATTCCTTTGCTATACCAACGGCTCTGTTCATATAGCCTATTTCGTCTACTAAACCAAGCATCTTGGCATCTTCAGAATGCCATACTGCGCCGGTAGACACTAACTCGATTTGTGAGTTGCTTAACCCTCTTTCTTTCTGAACAATCGATTTGAACCTGCCATAACTATGGTCAACAACCCGCTGAAGAACTACTCTTTCATTGCCGGACATTTCTTTGAACATCGAACCGATGTCCTTCATTCCGCTTGATTTTATCACCTCTTCAGAAACCCCGATCTTTTGGCTTAATTTTTTCATGTTTATTAATCTCCAGATAACGCCGATACTTCCAGTGATTCCGGTCGGGGAGGACACGATCTTGTCTGATTGGACTGTTATATAGTAAGCGCCGGAAGCGGATAAACTATTGACGAAAGACACAACCTTAATACCCCTCGTTTTGATCTTTCTTATTTCTTCATAAAGACGGTCGCTTTCGGTAACTCCCCCACCCGGACTATCTATTAAAAATATAATCGCTTTTACATCGTCAGTAATTCTAGCGGTAATATATAGCTGATCCCATATGCGCTGCGCATTATCACCAAGAATAGCGCCACTAATAGGGATAACTACAAAAGTCCCTACTCCTGGATCCTGACTGTTAAATAGAATTTCTTCGGCCATTCTTTTTTCATAAATTTCTTTTTCGGTTATAACTTCGTCTACAAAAGACCGTTCGACATAATTCTTATAAACTTTAGGGTTGTTGGCCGAGAAGTTATTGCCGCTAAAAACGGATCCAAGCACCCAGAGATAGAACAGACCCAGCAAAACACTAATCACACCAAAAGCGAGAGGCCCTATCAAGCGTCTGACAAGCTCCCGTTTCAGCCACAGTTGCATTTAAACAACTCCCTTCCCTTGTAAAAGTACGGATTTAAAAAATTTATAGCATAATAGGTGTGTTACGGCAACACATCTTACCGTACAAGCTCACAAGGCCAAGTCACTAATCGCCAACTTATGAGAAAAGTTTAAAAACAAAAAAGCGCTTTTGGCGCTATATAAAAAAAATATCCAGATTTTAGAGTTTTCTTTGGGGGGAGTTCTTTACCTGCGCTCTAAACCTAACTCTTCTACAATCTTCTCTGTGGGATAGTCGCATCTAAAACCTCCGGTAAGAAAATACCAAATATCGTCACTAGCTTTTACCCAAACATTTCGAATACATCCTTTAAAAGACTCTTTCGTATTAGTGTGAGTAATTGAATATATCCCCTCTAAAATAGCGTAGCGTTTTTTCATTAAAACTAATTTTTGATTTGAAAAAAATACTTCCGTGTATTGGGAGAATATTTTTGTTCTCTCTATATATCCCTCTTTATTTTCGTAGTCTTCTTTTAGATTTGGTGCCAAAAAATTCCATAATGCATCATAATTTTTCTCTTCAAGAAAGCGGTCAAATTGCTTAGCCTTTTCAAGAACAACTCCAGATTCGTCTTTTTGCTTAGGTTGTACGGGTTGAGCTTTTACCGATAAAGCACAGAAAATAACTGTCAAAAAGATAGCGACATATCTGTTCACTTCTTAAACCTCACTTCTATTGTCAAACAGCTTTCTCATATTATCAGACCTACTGAAAATAACAAGCACCCTATGTTGTGCTATACAATATTGTGTTTCTTGCTTGCAATTTCCTGTCTGGTGGAGTATATCGGGACGTATGGAAAACTTTGATTAGCCGGCTATTTGAATACCTACTGAAAAATCCTCTTGATTTTGAGTATAACGTTATCTAAAGAATTAAAAAAGAAGCCCTGTATGGGCTTCTGAATTAATTTACCACTACTCTAAAAAAGTTATTGTCTTTCCGACCAATAAAACAAACGCCCTCGTCATCTAAAAATACACAGTGATAGACCGAGTTGTAATCAGAACTAACTTTTTCTTCATCAATCGCCACAAATGCTTTCTTGCCTTCATTGGCCACAACAACCATTTTACCGGTCGGGGTCAATAAATAATCATCTATACCGTGATATCCTTTTTCCCAAATCTGGTTACCGATTACCGGATAATATCTCTTCGATCTTTCCATAAATACCGAGCCAAGAGGCAAGGGGGAATATGGACCAAATAGATATGCCAAAGGCCAGCCCCAAAATGGTATTTTGCCTTTTCTATCTTCGATTTCTTCTGCTTTTTCAAATAACTTTTCTGCCGTTTTGCCTAACAAAGTAGCAGTTCTCGAGTATCTCATGCCAACATAGTATGGTCGGAGAGTTTTATCATCAACAAAAATAGTACGGAAGTCTTTTGCTAATCCAACCTCATCGAATAATGGTCCAGTTGTAGCGTTGAAATTAATAGCGACCTTTTTCCCAACTTGGATAGTTTGAGGTCTTTCTATTTTTTCAGTTTGGTCAGAGAACCCCCAGTTATTCCATCTGTCGCCATTAGCAACTTTAGATTGTGACCGGTTTCCATTTTTATCTATGCAATAAACCAAATTGTCCATTTTTACCATAACCGACCCACCGTAAAAACATTCAAATTCAAATCTGTCCGTCATATCTTGGCCATTGATAAAATATCCATGATCCTTGGTGCGTTCATTCCTGTCTTCGCTCTCATTCCAACCATACCAAGCTAGTTCATCGTTAGAAAGCCATTGTAAACGATAAACGGTATCGAGACCGGTATTATATTTAACCTCTCCATTTATAAGAATAACTCCCTTACCTATCTTGTCTGATTCTGGGCTGATAATTGCTAGCTTTTTACCATCAAAAGAAAGAGAAAATGCTGGGATATAATAATCACTCTCATAAACCTTATCTTGAAAAATATAACGTTCGATATTCCCCGCATCTTCAGTCAAAAAAACACATGCCGTATTGGTCGGATTTGTCTCTACGTGCTTTAAATAGCCCAGATTCGGTTGAAGAGTTGCGATTAGTTCTTCTTTGCTGGTCATAAGCCCTCGTCATTTGTAAGAGAACAAGCTGGTAGTATATTAAAACATTTTTATAAAAAATCAACA
>Ga0209542_10002978_pt1 | contig 37002 bp, 45 predicted proteins | sample RifCSPhighO2_01_FD_184028 | JGI IMG/M metagenome (GOLD analysis project Ga0209542, IMG submission 184028) | Soil microbial communities from Rifle, Colorado - Rifle CSP2_plank highO2_0.1 (SPAdes) (version 2) | ecosystem: Environmental > Terrestrial > Deep subsurface > Rock core/Sediment ... | reverse complement strand
GTGGCTGCGGAGGAGGGGGTGGTGAATCGCATGTCCCATTAGTGCACCCAAAAGCACATGTTTGTACGAGTGTTAGGGAACATAAACTATCTCTAGAGTACACATCGTATGCGCCGCTAAAAAATGTATTAGTTCCGTTAGAGCAAAAATTTCCCGTGGCGCAGTGCCCGCAGGTAGGGCTGCTCGCACAGGTCCAACCCGCTCCTAAACCTGCAGCAGAACAAAGAAATTGCGCGTTGCTATTATTAATGCAGAAGAATTGATGGGCTGCCCCTGCTTTGCCAGTCCAGAATAAGATAGCCAAAATCCCAAATAAGAGGCCGAAAATGATTCTTTGAGTCATAGATTCTCCCTCTCTTTAGTAGGGTATGGCAGCGCAAAATTCTGAAATTTATTAGCAACAATTTGTATTTCTCCAGAAAACTCCGCTCCTTTATGCGCGATAGGGCGGGAAAGAACTATAGTGATTTTCCAAAACGTTTCTTCCGGCGCGGGCGGCAGCTGGAATTCCGGTTGTTCCCTCTTGAGAGTTTCTACCGCAATAGCGGTCCCGGGAAAATTGTCTTCTGCGAACCGCACTGTTTCTTGGCAAATGGCATACAGCTCCACGATTTGTTTGAATTTTTCGCAAGGAACTTCGTATCGGTTTTGCCCCACTTCCTTGTCAGGAATTTCAGATCGCAGCAACGCAATCCAGAACCAACCGCTCAAAACAAGGACGGCGAGCAAAAGAACCGTGATAATGCCGAGTTTCATTTCTCTATTATAGAGTGTTTGTGAGGTTTATCCAATCCTGTACGGATAATGTTTCAGCGCGGCGCGCGGGTTCAATGTCGTTGGAGCAGAGCCACTGCTCGGTTTTTTCACGCGACAGGCCGAATCCCGCAGATAAGTTATTCACAAGTTGCTTTCTGGGCTGTTTAAATCCAGCTTTTACCACTGTGAAAAACTTGGGGAAATCTATGGAATAAGGCTGGGGGAAAGGTGTGATTTGCAGAATGGCGGCGTCTACCTTGGGTTTGGGCCAGAATGCAGTTTTTTTGATATAGGAAATGATTTTTGGTGTTGCGTACACTTGTACTGACGCAGCAAGAATGCTCATTTTTGGCGGTTTTGCGCAGATTCTTTGCGCAACCTCCTTCTGCACGATAAGCGTCATTGAGTAAGGCTTAGCCTTACTCGCTTCAAGGAATTTTCTGATGGTTGGCGCGGTTATGTAGTAGGGTAAGTTCGATACTAGTTTGTAGTTTGTGGCCGGCAGTTTGTAGTTGGATTTCAGGGCGTCTCCGTGGATTATCTCTATATTCTTGAATTCAGAGAGAGTTTCTCGCAAAATCTCAATCATTTTTGCGTCTTTTTCAACAGAGATAACTTTTTTTGCCAGCTGGGCAAGCTCTTGGGTTAAAGTGCCAATTCCGGGCCCAATCTCTAAAATGGTGTCGTTGGACTGAATAGAAGAGGCGGCCACAAGTTTCCTGATGGCCCCTCGGTCAATCAGAAAGTTCTGGCCAAGCCCTTTGCTGGGCCGGATGCCGTGTTTTGCGAGTATTTCTTTAACAAGACGGAGAGAAGTCAAGGTCATAAATCCTACGAATTACGAATATGCAGGAATATACGAATTCTACAACGTGTTTCACTATTCGTAAATTCGTATACATTCGTCATTCGTAGAGGTGTGGATAACAACCTTGACCTGGAAAGATAGAAAGGGTATAAAGGAGGATAAGTCTATGAGGAACCGGGACGACGAAATCTCGAGTCAGCGTAGAGCACGAACACCTCTTTTGTACGTAGCTCTGGGAGCTATTTTTTTGTTGGCCGTAACCGGAATAAGCTTAAAAGCATTAGCTCATTCCCCCGGGACTCAAGTGAATATGCTGCTTTTAGCGCAGGCTTCTCAAGGAGGAAACAGGCAGCTTCCCTTGCAAGTTCGGCCGGCTTCTGCCGTAGCATTTGAAGCTCCAGAACTCGTTTTGCTCGACAAAACGAGCGTGAGGGCCATAACCCCTCCCCAGAACCTAAGCGCGAGTGTGCTCGGAGCTCTTATTGGCGACTCTTCGACCGATTCAGGAAGCAGCCGGGAGGTTCAGCATTATGTGGTAGAAAAAGGCGATACAATTGCTTCTTTGGCAGAGCGCTTTGGCATTTCAGCCGACACAATTATATTGGCAAACAATTTAAACTCCTCTTCCCAACTCACTCCGGAAGAGGAGTTGCTCATCTTGCCTACCTCGGGAGCCCTGCACTTGGTGCGGCCGGGCGATACGCTAAGCGAGATTGCTGTGTGGTATAAAGGCGATATAGATGAGATTCTGTACTTTAACGAAATAACTGACGCAAAAGATATTTTCGTGGGGGATCTTTTAATTATCCCGGGCGGAATCAAGCCCGCGCAACTTCCCGCGGGCAGGCTTACGCAATTGGCCGGAGGGTACTTTATGATGCCAGTGCCTCGCTCTTATAAGATTACGCAGGGGTTGCATCCGTTCAACGCGATTGATTTTGCAAATGGCACCTGTGGAGGGCCGGCGTATGCGGCAGCTAGCGGACTTGTACAGAGAGTGGGGTACGATGGCGTAGCCGGCAATTATGTGCGGATTATGCACGACAACGGCGTGGTTACGCTTTACGGCCATCTTTCAGGGCAGACCGTGAGTTCGGGAGAACGAGTCGGGCGAGGCCAAATTGTGGGCTACATTGGCTATTCAGGATACACAATTCCCGCAGGACCACGCGGCTGCCATCTTCATTTTGAAGTTCGCGGCGCAGCCAACCCATTTCTAAAATAGAGGATTATTTGCATTTGCCGCAGAGGCGGGCTTCAGGAGAGATTTCAAGGCGCTCTGGAGCAATAGGATTTCCGCAGTTCTCGCATATGCCGTATTTCCCTTTTGCGATGCGCTCAAGCGCGCCGTTTACATCTTTTAATTGATTTTCCAAGCTGAATTCCAGATGAAGCTTCGTGGAGTATTCTTCCACTTCATCTGCGGCTTCCTCCAGATTGCCTTCTGGCACGCGCGGATATTTAGTATCCCAATCATCTTTCAGATTGGGATCTTTTGTCGCAAACGAACTAAGTTGGACCTCTAATCGTGCTTTCTTTTTCTGAAGTTGCGTTTTGTACTCCGCAAGGTTTTCCGGAGTGATTTTGTTGTTGTTCTCCATATAGTTATTTCTGTGTTAGGTGTTCAAAGGGAGTCTGGGGTTCGGGAAGGAAGAAAAACTCTTTTTTAAGCTGTAAAATCCTTGTTGCCGAATCCTCAATGTTTTTCTTCAAAGAGGAGTTTTGCTCCACAAGGCGAGATAGAGTTTTGTGCGCTTCTTTCGCGTAGGAGTCCTGCGAAAACATTATCATATTTACTCCGGCCTTCAAAGGAGATGCAGCGATAGTTTCCAGGTTGTAATTGTCGAGAAGCGATGGTTGGTTTAAGTCATCAGTAAGAATAATTCCCTCAAAACCGAGGTCGGAACGAATAAGCCCTATGCCCTTTGGAGAAAACGAAAATGGGTACTCCGGATCTAAACTTTCGTAGATTACGTTGGACAGCAAGAGAAATTCCGGTTCGGCGGGCAGAGCGAATACGAAAGGGGAAATATCGGGGAAATCCTGCACGGCAGCTAGTTTGAGCTCCGGGTTAAAAGCAATGGTTCCATACCCCGGGAAGTGTTTCACGGTGGAAAGAATGCCACCCTCCTTTTGGCCTTGGAGGAGGGCTTTTGCAAGTTGGCCTGCCTCAAGCCTGCCTGATTGGAACGTGCGGTCAAAAAGAAAATCGCGAGGTTCTGTACTGTCGAGCACGGGGGAAAGGTTTACGTTGACTCCAAGGGATTTCAGCTCCTCTGCGCGCAATTGCCCCACCTCATATGCTTGTTTCTGGTCTTGAATTGTGGACTGGGCGGTTTTCTCTTTTCCAAACGCAATGCGAGAAATAGCGCCGCCCTCTTGGTCCACTGCGATAAACAGAGGCAGAGAAGAATATTCGAGCGAGAGGCGCTGAAGGTCGGAGACGAGTTGCCGCAGCTGTTCTATGCTCTGAATATTCTTAGATAAAAGGAGAACGCCCCCTGGCTGGAGACGTCTCATGGTATCTTCAAGTTCCGGGGTCAAGGTTGCGTCTGGAAATCCTATCATGAAGATTTGTCCCAAGGCTTGTTCGAGAGAAAGAGGAGGGGAAGGATTGAGAAAATCAGAATCTTGGAGAGCCGCGAGCGTTCTTGATTCGAATGTACTCGGGGGAATGGTTTGGAGCGCTTCGATGGCAGCTGCGGTCGCTTCAAACGAGGAGGCAAAGATGACGTACTTGTCCACAAAAGCATATACGATTCCGTGATCCTGGAGAGAAAAGGTCTGGAAGCGGATGTCTATTCCATGCCGATCCCTTGTGCGCCACAAGGTTGTGTATGCTGGGCCTTTGGCGTCCCAGAAGGACATGACAGGAGTTAAATCTTGTTCCATTCGGTTTTCCCATTGCGCGAGTGCCGCTTGGGCTTCTTGGGGCGAGGAGGTTTCCATAATCATTCCAAAACGATTTCCCCGCTCATACGAATAAAGAAAGAAGAATGTGTCTGCAGAAAAGTGAGAGGCAACGCTTTCTGGCGGGGTGACGCCGAACAGGTTGAAAAATGCCCCACCAGTGGCTATAAGTTCGTTGTTCTCTCGCTGGCGGAAAAGAAGTTGAGTGAATGCGGGTCCGCCTTGACTCGGCGAGGCAGGCTGCTGTTCCGTCTGCAAAAATTGCGCGAGAAGAACCGCAAGGTCGTTACCTTCAGTAAATTGCAGGGTCGCGGTACGCGCAGGGTTAATTACGTCTTGTATTTGATTCGCAGGGGTTTGGGGCGAGGGTTCAGGTTCAGGTGTTGGCGTAGAAAGCGTGGGTTCGGGTGATGCCGTGGGAGTAGAGGTAGGAGGAGCAGAAGGGGGTGTCGGCTCTTGGCGAAGGAATTGAGAGATGAATGGAATTTCAGGCAATTGAAAGGAATCTGTCTGGCCGCGGAAAAAGAAAAACCAGGCAGCGAAAAATACCACGTTTAAGGCAATGAACGCAAAGAAAATCACGACGAGCAGGCGTATAAATACTTTCTTTCCTGAAGAAGGAGGCGAGGGGAGTTCGCGAATACGCTGTTCTTCCCCCGGAGGAAGAATAGAATCTCGAATATTTTCAAACTCTTTTTTCTTTTGTGCTTCCTCCCGTTGTCTTGTTGTTAGGGCGGCGGCTCGGATTTTCTGGACTGTTTCTCGTTCTTTCTCTGTTTCTTTGTTTGTTTTGAGCGCCGCAATGCGCTGTTGTTCTAATTTTGCTCCTTCTTCCCTAACCCGTATGATGTCTTTCTCCATGCCGCGGACTTCCCCGTGCTCCAGATAGACGCTTTTTTGTTCCGGGCGGAAAGGTTGCGGTTGCTGCCTGATTTCTTGGCGCGGAGGTTGCGGTGATCGTGGAAGTTCACCAAGTGGCGGAGTAGCAGGGTGCGTGGATTCATCGGATGAATCCGGTAGAGAGGGGATATTAGAGGGAGGTGGCCCGCCTTGCGACGAGGCAGGCCCGCCTTGCGACGAGGCAGGCCCGCCTTGCGACGGAGTAGATTGTTTGCGAAGTTCGTCCATTTTTCTATTTTCTCATTTCCTGAAAGTATTTGCCAGCCCCACAAGAACCTCATCCTGTGGAAAACTTATTTGGTGGCGTTTTGGGCTTCTTTGAGCGAGAGATTGATCCTTCCGAGTTCGTCTATCTCAATAACTTTCACGGGAATTGTTTCTCCAAGTTTTACTACATCTTGCACTTTGTTCACGCGATGGGAAGCGAGTTGTGAAATATGTACAAGACCCTCTTGGCCACCTGGAATTTCAACAAAAGCGCCGAACTCCATGATGCGTTTCACCTTCCCCTGGAAAATATCGCCAACTTGCACTTCTCTCGTGAGGTTCCGCACAAACTCTACCGCCTTGTTGAGCTGCGTTACATCTTCACTAGTTATAAACACCTGTCCGGTTTCTTCGATGTCAATCTGTACGCCGTATTCATCGGAAATGCGGTTGATGGTTTTTCCGCCAGGCCCGATAAGCAAGCCGATTTTTTCTGGGTTAATATAAAATGTGGAAATTTTGGGCGCCCACTGGGAAAGTTGCGCCCGAGGCTCAGGTAAAACTTTTGCAATTATCTCAGCTAAAATGTGAACGCGCGCCTTTTTCGCGCCTGCCAGCGCTTCTTTGAATATACTTTCGGTAATGCCATTTACTTTGACGTCCAGCTGAATGGCGCAAATTCCCTGTTTGGTGCCCGCAACCTTAAAATCCATATCGCCGTGTTTATCTTCCGGACCCTGAATGTCGGTTAAGAGTTTGTAGCTGCCTTTTTCATCCATCATGAGCCCCATAGAAATACCCGCAACTGGCCGCTTAATGGGCACGCCGGCGTCCAGCAGCGCTAATGTAGAAGAACATACTGATGCCATGGACGTGGAGCCGTTTGAAGAAACCACTTCGGTTACAATGCGTATGGTATAGGGAAATTCATCGCTCGTAGGTATTACGGGAAGAAGCGATTTTTCCGCTAATATCCCGTGGCCAATTTCTCTTCTTCCCGGACCGCGCAAGGGCTTTGTTTCTCCCGGAGCGTACGGAGGAAAGTTGTAATGATGCATGAAGCGCTTTTTCCCAATGAATTCCATCCCTTCCATAAGCCGTTGGTCGCCGGGAGCGCCCAGGGTTAATATGGAGAGGGTGCGCGTTTGGCCTCGTTCAAACATCCCGGAACCGTGAGTTCTGGGGAGAAGGCCGGCTGATCCTGCAAGAGGGCGGAGTTCATTCAACCCTCGGTCATCCACACGCTGGTTTTTTTCCAGGGCTCCCTTATGGACGATATGGTCGGTTTCTTCTTCAAAGAAAAAACCGGCGCGCTTTTGTGTGTTTGTGTCTTCGTGTTTTTCCCGCACCAGAGCCTCGAATTCTTTTTTGACCGCTTCAACCTGTGTCATCCTCGCTCGTTTATCGCCTTGGAAGAGGGCCTGTTCAAGTTTTGGCTCCAGCCACGTTCTGAATTCTTTCTCTAGCTCCGCAAAATCCGCGGATTGGTTTTCCGAGAAAAGTTTCTGTTTGCCTTCTTCCGCAATAATCTTTTCCTGGAATTCAACAAGCTGAACAAGGAAGGGTTTAGCGAACGCAAGAGCTTGTTCGTAAACTTCTTCCGGGGCCTCATCGCTCTCTGCTTCAATCATATTGAACAAAAATTCGTCTCCTCGCTCGCCTCGCGGCGAAGCGGGCTTTACGCCGGCAAGCACAAAATCAAGATCGCTTTCCAAGCGTTCTTGGTAGGTGGGGTTGAGGATAAAGTTTCCCTGTACTCTCCCTATTCTTACTGCCGCAAGCGGCCCTTTCCACGGGATGTCGGAAAGCGAAAGCGCCAGGGAAGCGCCGAGCAGTCCCGACATGTCGGGATCGTTTTGCGTGTCCCACGAAAGACAAGTGCAGATTATCTGCACTTCACGGAGAAAGTTTTTGGGGAAGAGAGGCCGAATGGCGCGGTCTATCAAGCGAGCCGTGATAATGGCTTCGTCCGAAGGCCTTCCTTCCCTGCGTATGAATCGCGATCCCAAAATCTTTCCCGCCGCGTAGAACTTTTCTTCATAATCTACTGTAAGGGGGAAAAACCCTTGGTTGGAGAGTTCTTCGCGCGCCATTACGGCAGTTACAAGCGTAACGGTTTCTCCCATTCTCACGAGTACGTTTCCGTTTGCCTGTTCAGCCCAATTTGTAAGTTCAAAGCTTACGCTCCTATCCGCAAGCTTGCATGTAAAGTTTTTCATCTCGAAATTCTAAGAGGCCAACGGGACTTTTTGAGAAGATATTTCCCGTCTTCTGCCTCAAGGTCAGTGAAGTCGTCTGCAACCTCTCTAAGCCGCGATGAGGTAGATTTGCCAAACGCCATTACTTCAACTCTTTTCCCATGATTTTTTAGATAGTCCACGAGGGGTACGTAGTCGCCGTCTCCCGAAACGAGTACCACGGCATCGACCGAGTCTGAAGTTTTGATGGCATCTACGGCAATGCCTACGTCCCAGTCTGCTTTCTTGAGTCCGCCGTAATACTCCTGAAGATCTTTTACTCTCGTCTCGATCCCAAGGTTGGTGAGCGCGTCAAAAAACGGTTTTTCCTCGCCCGTCTTCGTGCGCACCACATAGGCAAATGCCCGAATAAGTTTTCTGCCCGAGACTGCTGTTTTTACTATCTCGCGAAAATTCACGCGAGATTGATGGAGGTTCTTGGCAGAATAATAGAGATTTTGAACGTCGATGAATACGGTAACCCTTTGATCTTTATTCTTCAAACTCATAGAAAAGACTATACTTTGCTCTTGAGGCCGATCTTCTTGAGTAAGTTTCTGTATCGTTTTTCGTTCTCTTGTTTGAGGTAGCTCAAGAGGGTGCGGCGTTTTGCCACCATGCGCAGCAATCCGCGCTTGGAGTGGAAGTCTTTGACGTGTTTCTTCAAGTGCAAGAGAAGTTTAGCGATTTCTTCGGAAAGGAGGGCGACTTGAACTTCAGGTGAGCCGGTGTCATCGTTGTGCGTTTTTACTTCTTCTATAATCTTCCCTTTTTCTTTTGGGGTCAGCATATATTGTGAGTATACCTCAAAAGGAGAAAAAACGCAATCCCTGTTTCAAGGATTATGGGGAGGGAGGCAATACAATTTCGCAATCAATTTCCCACCAATTGCCCGTGCCGCCGAATGTGACTACTCCCAGAGAAGTAAGCAAGAGATTGATAAATAGCCAGGCGCTGTACACAATGAGTATTCCGACAACCGCAGCAAGAAGGATTTGTTGCCCTTGCTTAACGCGGGAGGGATTTCCCATGGAAGAAAGCCAGACAAAACCTCCCCAAGCAAACAAGAAAGCAGCAATAATAGGTACGACAATCACGAGAATGAATTCAATGATATTGTGCAAGAGCGCAAATACATGGCAAAGGGTGCATGGAGGCTGTGCTTCTCCGCCGCACGGAATAAGGCCTTGCGCCTGCGCGGTTTCCGGAGCAGCAAGTAACACTAGAGTGCCGAATACTTCGATTGCAATAACTCCGAAAACGAGGATTTTAGACATGAGTATATTATACGAGAACAAGAAGAAAAAACAAAGTGCCCCTGGAAGGAATCGAACCCTCGTCAACGGATTAAGAGTCCGCAGCTTTACCACTAAGCTACAGGGGCGCGAGTCAAAGTATTGACTCGCGCGGGCGTTTTAGGAAAATTTGCAATTTTCCGTTAAGAAACGCCCGGGGTTATACATTGACTAGCATGTGCGCCTGCCAGGATTCGAACCCGGAACCTCCACGTCCGAAGCGTGGCGCTCTATCCAATTGAGCTACAAGCGCAATCTGTGCAAATAAATCCTACCACAAAAATTGAAAAATTCAAGGATTTAAGATAGATTAATGCTATGGTTTCAGGAATTCCACGGGAGGTTTTGGAGGTTGTGGGCAAGCTCGAAAAAGCTGGGTTTGATGCGTATGTGGTGGGCGGGTGCGTGCGCGATTTGCTGCTGGGCAGAGAACCTGAAGATTGGGACGTAACAACCAATGCAAAACCAGAAGAAGTCCAAAAGATTTTCCCTGAAAGCTTTTATGAAAACAAGTTTTTCACTGTAACGGTCCAGACGCAAAGCGAGAATCCAAAGCTCAAGGGAATCGAGGTTACCACGTACCGTTCCGACCACAAATATACAGATCGAAGGCGGCCAGAAGAGGTGAAGTACGCAAAAACAATTGATGAGGATTTGTCGCGCCGCGATTTCACCGTAAACGCCATCGCCCTGGGGTTTCATGAAGCACGCAGCATGAAACATGAAACAGCAAAAGAAGAAGGCTTCATGCTTCAAGCTTCAGGCTTCATGATTGTTGATCCTTTCGAGGGGCAGAAAGATTTGAAAAGAAAAATTATCCGCGCAGTGGGAAATCCCGAAGAGCGTTTTGCCGAAGACGCGCTGCGCATGATGCGAGCCGCGCGGCTCGCCACGGTTCTGAATTTTACAATCGAAGAGAAAACCAGGAAAGCCATTCAGGAGAAATCGGCTCTTCTCAAAGAAATTTCAAAAGAGCGCGTGCGGGATGAATTGGTGAAAATCATTATGGCAGCTCGCGCGCGGGAAGGCATCGAATTGCTTTACGAACTCAAGCTTTTACAGTATAGTATGCCAGAACTCGAGGAAGGCTATGGGGTGCAGCAAAACAAGCATCACAAATATACGGTTTGGGAACATAATTTGTTCTCGCTCGAGTACGCCGCCAAGCAACAATGGAATCTTGCCGTGCGTGTAGCCGCGCTTTTGCATGATGTGGCAAAGCCCCGGGTTAAAGAGGGAGAAGGTTCAGACGCCACTTTTTACAACCACGAAGTCGTGGGCGCCAGTATGGCAAAGCAGATTCTCACGCGCCTGAAGTTCCCGGGCAAAGATATTGAGAAAATCATCAAACTCATCCGCTACCATATGTTTTACTACAACGTGGATGAGGTGACCGAGTCTTCGGTGCGTCGCTTGGTTCGAAAGATAGGCGCAGAGAACATTGAAAATTTGCTTCAACTGCGTATGGCAGATCGCATTGGCTCGGGTGTTCCTAAAGCGCAACCCTATAAACTTAGGCATTGGCAGTATATGATAGAAAGGGTTTCCCGAGATCCCCTTTCGGTAACGATGCTTAACATCAAGGGCGACGATATTCTGAAATTGCTTGGCATATCTCCGGGCCCAAGAGTTGGATGGTTCCTTCACGTTCTTTTTGGCGAAGTGCTGGACGATCCGAAGAAAAACGATAAGGCGTATCTGGAAGGCCGCCTCAAGGAACTGCATAAACTTTCGGATGAGGAACTGCAGAAGTTTGCGAAAAAAGTAAAAGAAGAAATGGAGCGCGTGGAAGCCGCGGCAGATGAAAGCGTTAAACAAAAATATTTCGTGAAATAGCGCTCCTACGAATATACGAATACAAAACGCGGGGATTAGTGTAGCGGCAACACGCATGGTTCGGGTCCATGAGATGGTGGGTCCAACTCCCACATCCCCGACAGAGAGTGAGGATCCGCCAGCTGGCGGAGACGAACGACGGGCCTATAGTAAAGTGGTATTACGCGGCATTCGCATTGCCGAGGCGGGAGTTCGATTCTCCCTAGGTCCACCAAACAGGAAATTGCAATCAAGAGGCAGTCGCCCTGCTTCGCTCGGCGACCAAATAGTAAGGAATTTTCGGGAAAAAAGCAGTTGGCGATTCTGTATTTTGGGAAAAGAAAAATTTTCATTAATAACAGAAATCTATCAAGATTCTGTTTTTTGCATTGGGGTTGACATCCGAAGGGAGGTGTGATAAGGTGGGGGCATGAATGAAATGTCCGCGGAGCGGGCATTCTTTTGTAAATATGATCGATTTTAAAAATTTCGGAATATTGCTCGATAGCATCGCGGAAGAAAAAGGCTTGTCCCGAGAACGGGTATTGGAAACTGTGGAGCAGGCGCTTGCCGCGGCCTACAAAAAAGAGTTTGGAAAACGCGGGCAAAATATCAAAGCATCCCTCGATATCAAAACAGGGAAGGTTGAGTTTTGGCAGGTGAAGCTCGCGGTCGATGAAAGCATGATTTATTCAGAAGAAGAGCTGGCGGCGATGAAAGAAAAAGAATCGGGAGAGGAAGAGTCTTCCTTCTCAGCCAGCGAGGCGGATTCGGAGGGTAAAAAAGTACGATTCAATCCCGAGCGGCATATTATGCTCGAGGAAGCGCAAAAAATAAAAAAAGACGCAAAGCCGGGAGATGAAATTGAACTTAAGCTGGAGCCCAAGACCGACTATGGCAGGATAGCGGCGCAAACCGCAAAGCAGGTTATTCTGCAGAAAATCAGGGAAGCAGAGCGGGCTTCTGTACTCGATGAGTTTCAGTCCAAAGAAGGAGAGTTGGTTTCGGGTTTGGTGCAGCGCGTGGAAGGAAGAATGGTATTCGTGGATTTGGGTAAGACCTTAGGCGTGCTCCCCGCAGAAGAACAGGTTTCGGGCGAGTTTTATCGGGTTGGTCAACGTTTGAAGTTTTATCTTATGCGCGTGGAAGATTCTCCGAGAGGTCCTCTGATTTTTCTTTCGAGAGCGTATCCCAAATTTATATCAAAGCTTTTTGAACTCGAAGTCCCGGAAATCGGATCCGGGGGCGTTGAGATAAAAGGAATCACGCGGGAAGCCGGTTCCCGCACCAAGGTAGCAGTCGCGTCGAACGCAGACGGGGTGGATCCGGTAGGTTCTATGGTGGGCCAGCGGGGCACGAGAGTTTCCGCGGTGATCAACGAGTTGGGAGGAGAAAAAATCGATATTATAGAATGGGCAGAAGATCCGGAAGCATACATTGCCAACGCGCTTTCACCCGCAAAGGTTCTCCAGGTAGAAGTAGAGGGGAAAAACAAGGCAGTAGCCATTGTGGCAGAAGACCAACTCTCTCTCGCGATTGGAAGAGACGGGCAAAACGTGAGGTTGGCGGCAAAGCTTACGGGTTGGAAGATTGACGTGCGCACTCCCGAAGGGAAAGATGTAGAAACGGGAGAGCCTGATACGGAAAAGTCAGAAGCATGAAATTTTCAAAGAAGAAATTGCCCAAATCTCAGATTGCCCTTGAGGTGCAACTGACTCCGGAGGAACTTGATAACCACAGAGAGAAGGCCGTAATGACTCTCGCAAAAGATTTGCGCCTCGAAGGATTTCGGCCCGGCCATGTCCCCCTGCAGGTTGCCGAGAAGCATGTGGGAGAAGCAGCGGTTCTTAGCGAAGCCGCAAGGTTTGCCATCGCGGAGGTCTATCGCAATATTGTGGAACAAGAGCGTTTGGATGTGATCGGAGAACCTGAAGTGCGGGTATTGAAATTGGCTTTCGGTCCGCCAGCTGGCGGATTGGAGTTTCGCGTGCAGGTGGCAGTGTTGCCGGACATTGAGTTGCCTGACTATAAAAAAATTGCCGGGACCGCGATACGTAAGGAGGTTCGGGTGGAGGAGAAAAACGTGGACGAAACCCTGCAATGGCTTAGGGAAAGCAGAAAAGTAAAAGACGCGTCCGGGCAGGACGTGATTCCAGAGGCGACTAATGAGTTTGCTAAGAGCGTGGGCAATTTTGCGGATTTAGCAAGTTTGCGCGCAAGTATTCAAGAAGGTTTGCGGCATGAGAAGGAAATGCAGGAAAGGGATCGCCTCAGGCAGGAAATTATAGAAAAGATAGCCGCCCGCTCGAAGCTCGAAATTCCAGATGTGCTTGTTGAGCGGGAGAAACAGGTATTGCTTTCAGAGGTTAAGCGAGGAGTAGAGCAAATGGCGCAGATGCCCTTCGCGGAATACGCGCGAAAAGCCGGCAAAACCGAGCAGGAGCTATTCGAATCGTTCGGGCAAGAGGCAGAACAAAGAGTAAAACGATTTTTGGTGCTGCGCGAGGTTGCTAAGAGAGAAAGCATTACCCCAACGCCAGAGGAGGTGACGCAGGAAGCAGACGCAATTTTGGAACATTACGCCAGCCTCCAAAAGGCCAAGAAAGCACTTGATCCTGATCGGCTCAAAGAGTATACTGAAGGCGTGTTGCGGCACGAAAAGACGCTGCAATTTTTAGAACAATTTGTAAAATCATGAATCTTATTCCAACTGTTATCGAAAAATCGCAATACGGAGAGCGGGCGTACGATATCTATTCGAGATTGCTCAAAGAGCGCATTATCTTTTTGGGCGCGCCCATCAACGACATTGTGGCAAACTCGGTAATCGCCCAGATGCTGTTCTTGGAGTCCAAGGATCCCAAAAAAGACATCCAGCTGTACATCAATACGCCTGGTGGCGTGGTCACGGGCGGGCTTGCCATTTACGATACGATGCAATACGTGAAATGTCCTATCTCTACAGTTTGCGTAGGCATGGCAGCTTCCATGGGAGCGGTGCTTTTGGCAGCCGGACAGAAAGGAAAACGCTTCGCTCTTCCCAATTCCCAGATTATGCTTCATCAGCCCATCGGGGGCGCTACTGGTCAGGCCGTTGAGATTGAAATTACGGCCAAGCAGATCGTGAAGATCAAAGAAAGGCTTAATCAAATTCTCGCGAAACATACGGGCCAGCCGTTCGACAAAGTAGAGAAAGACACGGACCGCGACTTTTATCTTTCCGCTCACGAAGCCAGAGATTATGGCTTAATCGACAAAGTCATCGAGGAAAAGGAGCAGAAATAGCGAAAAGCGAGGATTGGCCTTATTTTTGACAAGCAAAGAGAAGTTTGGTATACTCCACGCAGAGAATTTATTTTGACTTTTGGATTTATTCCACGAGTTTTATGAAAATCCAATCGCTCAACCGAATATATGACCGAACAATTAACCTTGCTTGTAGCAGGCGTACTTTCGCTTGCCGCGGGTTCTCTTCTTGGGTACTTAGCTCGACAGTCCATAGCCAGAAGGCAAATAGGCACTTTAGAGCAGAAAGTTCAACAGAAAATTAAGGAGGCGGGAGAGGAGAGCGAAAAAATTATCTCCGAGGCCAAAACGCAGGCGAAAGAGGTTACCTCAACCGCAAAGTCAGAAGAAGAGCGCCGAAGACAATCGTTTCTCAAAACCGAACAAGTGCTTTTACAGCGCGAAGAAACTCTCACCAAGAGAATTGTTGGCTTTGACGCAAAAGAAGAGGAATTCAGGACCAAGGTAGAAAAACTGCAAGCGAGTGAAAAAAATCTGGAGCAGGCGAAAGAAGAGGTATCAAAAAAACTGGAGGAAGCGGCGCAGCTGTCCCGTGAAGAGGCAAAGAAAGAATTGTTTAACCGCGTGGAGAAAGAATGCGAACAAGATTTGGTGGGGCGTGTGCGGAAACTCGAGGCGGAAGGGCGGGATCGGTTTGACCGCAGGGCAAAGGAAATTGTAGCGTATGCCATTCAGAAAACTGCGGTTTCCCAGACGCAGGAAATTACCACGACTACCGTGATTCTGCCTTCCGAAGATCTCAAAGGAAAAATCATCGGGAAAGAAGGAAGAAACATCCGCTCTCTGGAGCGGTTGGCCGGAGTGGAAATCGTGGTAGACGAAACGCCCGAAACCGTAATAATTTCCGGATTCGATCCTCTGCGCCGCCACATCGCGAAAGTTGCGCTCGAGCGGCTCATTAAAGATGGGAGAATTCACCCAGCGAGGGTGGAAGAAGAGGTGGCGAAGGTGCAGGCGGAAGTCGAAGAACAAATGCGGGAGGCCGGCGAAGCTGCCAGTTTTGATTTGGGCATTGTCGGGCTGGATCCCAAACTTGTTCAGCTTTTGGGAAGAGTGAAGTTCCGCACGAGCTATGGCCAGAACGTGCTTCTGCATTCCGTAGAGGTAGCGTATTTGGCTTCCGCGCTCGCCGCGGAAATCGGAGCTGATGTGAATGTGGCAAAGAAAGCGGGGTTGTTCCACGACATAGGCAAGGCGCTCGACCATCAGGTGGAGGGTTCGCACGTGGAAATTGGCATGCGCGTTTTGGAGAAGTTCGGAGTAGAAAAAGAGGTAATCACCGCAATGAAGTCGCACCATGAAGATTATCCTTATGAGTCGATTGAAGCGGTGTTGGTGCAGACGGCAGATGCGATTTCGGCTTCCCGCCCAGGCGCGAGAAAAGACACGCTCGAAAACTACTTAAAGCGAATCGGAGAGTTGGAGTCGCTCGCTACTGCTTTTGAAGGCGTTGAGAAGGCATATGCTATTCAGGCGGGAAGGGAAATTCGGGTGTTTGTGCGGCCCGAAAAAATTGATGATGTCACTGCTCAAAAGCTCGCGCGAGACATCGCGCGGAGAATTGAAGGGGAACTCCATTACCCGGGCGAAATTAAGGTAACTCTCGTGCGAGAGAATCGCTTTATAGAATACGCCCGTTGAGAAATCGCCCCGACCCCCGGCTTAAGAAACCCTCGGTTTCTTACGTCGCTTCGCTCCTATTTTCCTACACGGGGTGATTTCCGATTTTCCTGCGGGAAAATCTGTGCAAAAACCGCTCCTTGCAGAGCGGTTTTTGGTATGTTATTATTCTTTGCGATATGGAAGAAGCAGCATTTCACGGAGAAACCGTTATAACATTTCTTTGGATTGCGGTAATCTTGCTTGCGGCGAAAATAGCAAGCTTGGTAGAGAAAATCGGGCAGCCCTCGGTGCTGGGAGAGCTTGTTATGGGAGTGCTCCTTGGGAATCTTACGTTGCTGGGGATTCACGTATTTGAGCCTATGAAACACGACTCTATTATTGCTTTCCTCGCGGAACTTGGAGTCGTAATTTTGCTGTTTCAAATTGGTTTGGAGTCGAATATTGCAAAAATGCGCAAGGTTGGAATTCGCGCGTTTTTAGTCGCGACTATTGGCGTTATCGCGCCTTTCGTTTTGGGAACATATATAGTTGGTCCTTGGCTTTTGCCCGGATTAAACCAGAATACCTATCTGTTTCTGGGGGCCGCATTAACTGCGACTTCGGTTGGCATCACAGCGCGCGTATTCCAAGATTTGGGTAAGCTGCATATTTCCTCTGCGCAGATTGTGCTGGGAGCTGCGGTGATAGATGACGTTATGGGGCTTATTATTCTCGCCGTAGTTTCTGCTTTGGTAACGGTGGGTGCCGTAAGCCTCGGGGTTATCAGTACTATCGTGGCAGAAGCAATTTTATTTTTGGTTGGCGCGATCGTGATTGGTCATTTTGCCGCGCCCTTTTTAGGGAAAGTCCTCTCCAAAATTAACACGGGTGTAGGGATGAAATTCGCTTTGGCCATAAGCTTTGGGTTGGTGTTTGCATACCTTGCAAAAGCGCAATTTGGCCTGGCTTCTATTGTGGGGGCATTTGCTGCGGGCCTCGTGCTTGATCCGGTGCACTTCCGTTTTTTCCGCGAACCCAAGGTGCTTGAAGATTTCCGCGAAGCCACAAAAGATGCGAATGGAGAATTGCGCGAGCGCATTAAGAATGTAATTGAGCACCATTCGCACCGACACGTAGAAGATTTGACTGATCCGCTCGCTCACTTTTTTGTACCTATTTTTTTTGTGATGACAGGTATGTCGGTACAGTTGGCAACGTTGTTTAATCCCCAAGTTCTTCTCGTTGCCCTTGCTATCACAGGAGTAGCCGTTGTGGGAAAAATTGCTGCCGGAATTGCGGCGGGAAAGGGAGATCGTTTGCTCGTAGGCCTCGGCATGATACCAAGGGGAGAAGTCGGGTTAATTTTTGCTACTATGGGAGCTTCGTTGGGCGTGGTTCCTCCCGATGTGTTCTCGATTATTGTGATTATGGTAATTCTTACCACATTGCTCACGCCGCCTATTCTCGCTTTTCTCCTCAAACGCAAAGGCGGTGGAGAAATCTCTACTCCATCTTCTATTGCTGCGCTTGCGCACGCATAATCTCCTTGAAAAGGAGGAAAGTGTACTGGAGTATATTTACGATTTCGCTCGAACCTATTTTATGCGAAACTCCTGACGAATGAAAGCCGCTTCGCCCCGCCGCCCCTGTCCGATTGAAGGCAAAGCTGATAATTGCTCTCCCATGAAAAGGCCGCCCTTCCCAGGGCAGTTTTCTTTTAACTCTTGACAGGTGCATAGGGGAGGGATAGAATATAACAATGGAGTTATATTATAGGAATTATAGGCCTATTATGATATGGAATTTTACTTCTGGAAGGCTTCAGACGGGAAGCTACCCGTTAAAGAATTTATCCGACGGGAGATAGACAAGCAGAATGCGGGAAAGTTTTGGCAACGACTGGAGTTCTTTCGGGAGTTGTCGATTTCCTCGATGTGGAGGGAGCAACATTTGGGCCATTATGATCACGAATTAGATTATTTACGCATAATTCTGAAAGGAGTTTACTGTAGAATATTTTGTATCGTGGAAGGGCAAAAGTGCATTCTTTTTCATGCTTTTATCAAGAAAGGGAATAAGATTCCTGCGAAAGAGGCAAAAATAGCGAAAGAAAGAGTCCGCATCTACAAGTCGAGGTAGAGGATAAAGAATAATCACCATAGCGCTATGAAAAAGTTAAAAGAATCTCAGTTGAAGAGTTTAGAGGAAGTAAAGGCAGACCTTCTTAAGGAAAAGGGGTTTCGAGAGGAGTACTTTAAAGAAGATCCTGATTTTGAAATAGCAAAAGAGGTCGTGCGGGCAAGGATCGCTAAAGGGCTTACTCAAGAGGAGCTTGCAAAACGAGTTGGGACGCAACAGCCAAGTATTGCACGGTTAGAAAGTGGTTCCTACACTCCCTCTTTTAAGTTGCTTAGGGCAGTTGCAGATGCCCTTAACGTTACGCTCAACGTTCGCTTCGGAAAGATGCAGGAGTTTGGTATCAGTGTGAGCACCCCTCTTGTAGAGTCCAAAATGGATTGGAAGGTTCGGCGTATGGTCTCCTTTTCATCGGGGGACTCGTCCCAGGAGAATATTGAGAACGAGGTAAGGTTATAAGTTGGAGATAAGCAATTTTTTATGGGCAAAAACGAGAAACTGCAACACCGTTGGTCAATTTTGTGCAGAGAATCTAGCATCGATTCGCAGACGAATAACATCAGCTTGTTTAACATACTCGAACAGGTTGGGATCGACGCGGAGGTTTTTGCGGAGAAAAAAGGGGGAGCGATTCCCATGAATCTCGAACTCGTGACTCTATGGGAGAAACAGGTAGAGGAAGAAGGGGTGGATGCTGAAGTCGAGGTAGAGCTTCAGGACCCAGACGGCAAGCCCCTGGGGAAATTTCCTTACACCATTTCCGTACCTAAGAGGCGGCACCGTCATCTCGTAAAGCTAAACGGATTACCAGTGACCGAGAAGTCCGGGCGTTATACCTTCAAGATTCGGAAAAGGGAAGGAGGAGAAAGTAAGTTTGTAGAAGTTGGGGAGGTACCGGTTGAGATAAATATTAGGTATGTACTTCGCAAACAACGAGAAAAGGCCAGAAAAATCCAGTAGAGAAAACCGCCCTTCGACAAGCTCGGGGTGGTTTTCTGTTTGGTGGAGCGGGCGATGGGAGTCGAACCCACATTTTCACCTTGGAAGGGTGACATAATAGCCGTTATACGACGCCCGCATTTTACCCCGGCCCCCAGCTTAATCCGCCAGCTGGCGGATCGGTTTCTTAGCTCGCCCCTTTGGGGCTCGGATTTTCCTACACGGGGTAAAATGGATTTCTGCTTTGCAGAAATCGTGTCGGAGCGCCGGGAGTCGAACCCGGTCTACCTGCTCCCAAAGCAGGCGTACTACCGCCATACTCCGCTCCGATCGTGAGTTTATCTATACCATTTTTGCGCACTCTTTTCAATATGTGATATAATTCTTCAATGACATTCCGCGACTTTTTTTTGAGATTGAATGTGACCGAAGAGTGCAAAAAGTACAGTACTCCTCTGTGGCAATGTCCGCAATTTCTGTTTTTGATGATGGGCGGGCTTATCATCGTCTCGGTAGTCGCGTCGTTTGCCATAGGAAGACAATATATTGCCGACCCCCAAATTACTTTGCTGTTGATTTTGGCGCTTTCAGGGGTGTTGCTTTCTATCGCGTTTATCATTACTCGGAGTTTTGAACAGTTGGCAGAAGCAAATCGCTTGAAAACCGAGTTTATCAGCATTGTTTCCCACCAGCTTCGCTCTCCTCTTACCAATCTCAAATGGGGATTGGATTTTCTAATGGGTGAGGGTGCCGCCAGAAATCAGCAGGAAACAAGTTATTTTCATATCTTGAAGGAAAACATAGGGAGGATGCACGAACTCGTGAACGACTTGCTTACGGTTTCGAGAGTGGAGCAGGGCACGTTTCCTTTCCAGGAAAAAGAATTTGAGCTCGAGGAAGTCATAAAGCAGGTGTTGGTGGAATTCCAATCGGCTTCGCATGCTTCGAATATTGAGATAAAGGTAGAGAGAAAAGGTAGCCCCAAGCTGTACAATGATCCTTCGCTTGTGCGTCATGCGTTGGGAAATTTGCTTGACAACGCCATCAGATACGCCTGGAAAGACGGAGAAGCGGTGCCCAAGGAGGATAGGCGGGAGAATCGCATTGTTATCCGGTATTTTCCAGAAGGGCAAAATGTGCGCGTGGAGGTGGAGGATAACGGAGTGGGCATTCCCGCGCACGACCAAAAGTACATATTCCAGAAATTTTTCCGTTCATCCAATGCGGTGCGGCGCCAGACAGAGGGGTCGGGGCTCGGTCTTTTCATCGTGAAGTCGCTGCTTGAAAAAACGGGAGGAGGAATTGGGTTTCATTCCACAGAAGACAAAGGGTCGACGTTTTGGTTTACATTGCCCCTATCATCAAAAGCTCGCCTTAGTGCAAAGGCGGGGTAGAAACGAGGAGGGGCAAAACGCAGAAAAAGAAAAGCTACAACAGGCATACCATACTATGAAAAAGATTTTATTTATCGAAGACGAGGCCGCGATTCACAAAACTCTTTCCGACGCGCTGGAAAAAGAGGAATACGAAATTATCTCCGCGTTGGACGGGGAGATTGGGTTGCGGCTTGCGAAAGAGAAAGCTCCTGATCTTATACTGCTTGACTTGGTGCTTCCTAAAATAGACGGGTTTGAAGTGCTCAAATCTCTCAAGGCGAACACGGAAACCGAAAGGATTCCGGTCATTGTACTCACAAATCTTGAGCAGATGGAGGATATCCAGAAAGCTATAGATCTGGGAGCAAGAACGTATCTCGTAAAATCAAACTACGACCTGAAAGAGGTTGTGGATAAAATTAAGAAAGCAACGGAGGAAGTGTAGCTACGTATTGCATATGCGCGTTGACGAGGCACAACTTAAAGCGTTTCTTTTGGATGCGGGTTTGCTGCAGGAAAAGGATTTCAAAGAGGCAGTCAGCAAGGCGAAGAAAACGGGGAAAAGGGTGAGAGACGTGTTACTTGCCGATGGGCTGATCCCGGAAGACGAGCTGATGAAATTGGAAGGGTATATTTTGGGAATCCCGTTTGTAAATCTTGAGAAGGAGAAAATTGATCCTGCGGTTCTAAAGATAATCCCAGAGCCCGTTGCCAGGGCACATAATATTGTTGCTTTCCGGCAGAAGGGACCAGATCTCGAAGTTGCGATGCTTGATACCGATGATCTTGCGACCATTGATTTTGTCAAGAAAAAGGCGAACCTCAAGATTCTTCCTCGACTCACAACTCCGGAGAGCATCAAGTATGTCCTGCAGCAGTACTCCAAAACGCTTCAGGCAGAGTTTGGGGATATTATTCAGAAAGAGGTAACCGGTATTAAAGCTTTTTCTGAAAAAATAGGGCAGGAGGCTTCGGGGACAGAAGAATTGCAGAAGGTTGCTCAAGAACTCCCCGTTATTCGTATCGTTGATACGCTGCTTAAGCATGCTATCTTGCAGCGCGCTTCTGATATTCATATTGAACCAACAGAGAAAGAAGTGGTTGTGCGGTATCGGATTGATGGCGTTCTGCGCGACGCCATGGTGCTGCCTAAACAGGCCGCAGATGGGATTGTGGCGCGCATCAAGGTTCTTTCGAGCCTCAGGCTCGACGAGCACCGCTTGCCGCAGGACGGCAGGTTCAAAATTGAAAGCGATGAATATAAATACTCTGCACGTGTTTCTGTCTTGCCAGTGTTCGACGGAGAAAAGGTGGTGATGCGTTTGCTGGCGGAAGGATCACAGGTGTTTACACTGGAAGAACTTGGGGTGCGAGGAGAAGCATTGGAACATCTGCAGCATAATCTAAAAAAACCTGTGGGTATGCTTTTGGTAACTGGACCCACGGGATCGGGCAAAACAACGACGCTGTACACCATGATGGATTTGCTCAACACGCCCGAGGTGAATATTTCTACGGTAGAAGATCCTATTGAATACCGAATGCCTCGCGTAAACCAGACTCAGATCAATCCGAAGGTAGGTTTAACCTTTGCGTCCGGCTTGCGCTCTCTTCTTCGTCAAGACCCCGACATTTTAATGGTGGGAGAGATTCGGGATCAGGAAACCGCGAATCTCGCTATTAACGCCGCTCTCACGGGGCACTTAGTGCTTTCTACGCTTCATACGACCAATGCGGCAGGAAGTCTTCCGCGGCTGCTTGATATGGGGGCCGAGCCCTTTTTGATTTCTTCTACTTTGAATGTGGTGGTCGCGCAGCGTTTGGTGCGGCGCCTCACCGAAGAAAAAGAAGAATACAAATTCTCTGAGAAAGATGTGCGGGATTTATCCGCGTATTGCAATGTGGAGAAAGTAGTGAATATTCTGCGGCAGGGAAAAATTATCAAAGCGAAAGAAACTCTCCAGGATGTTCCCTTTTGGAAGCCTAAGCCCAGCGCCGAAGCCCTTGATGGATACAAGGGGCGGGTAGGCATCTATGAGGTGCTCCCGGTAACAGAAAGTATCAAAGAACTCATTGTTGCCCGTGCCACTTCAGACAAGATTCAGGCTCAGGCAGAATCGGAGGGAATGGTAACTATGGTAGAAGACGGAATTGTGAAAGCAGCGCAGGGACTTACTACCATTGAGGAGGTACTGCGCGTGATTACAGAATAAGGTATGCCAGCTTACTTTTACACAGCGATTACGGCGACCGGCGAGAAAGTTTCGGGATCCGAGGTCGCGCAAGACGAGCGCACATTGGCAAATATTCTTCGAGAGAAAGGATATTTGTTGACGACCGCGACAACGGAACAAGCAAAAAAGAAGGTTCTTTCTTTTGGTCCTTTTTTGGACAGGTTCCACCCCGCTTCGCTTACGGATAAATTGCTATTCACGAGAAACCTTCAGGTTATGGTTGCAGCTGGCGTTCCTCTTCCCAAAGCGCTTGATATTCTCTCTGCCCAGACGGAAAGTAAAAGTTTTCGGAAGGTCCTTTTGGAAATAAAGAAAGAAGTAGTAGAAGGGCAAAGTCTCTCGGATTCCATGGGGAATTATCCCGCGATTTTTTCCGAGTTGTTCACCAATATGATTAAGGTGGGCGAGGAGTCAGGAACGTTGGAACAGGTATTGCAGCAGCTTACTCTTCAGCTTGAGCGTTCCCACGAGTTGCGCTCAAAGGTCTTGGGCGCTTTAATGTATCCCTCCGTGGTTATAGCGGCAATGCTTGGCGTGGGAACGCTCATGCTTATAGTGGTGATTCCTCAGCTCGCCGCGACATTCAGAGAGCTCGAGGTTCCTCTTCCATTGACGACGAGCATCGTGATTGGTTTGGGAACATTTCTATCTAAGTTTTGGTATATCGCATTTCCCGCGCTGTTCGGGTTCTTGGTGCTTGCGTTTCGGCTTACGAAGACAAAGGTAGGCAAGCGGGCATTCGACGCTTTTATTCTGAAAGCTCCCCTGTTCGGCGGCATTACTCAAAAAATGAACGCGGCCCTCATGACAAGAACTTTGAGCTCTTTGATTACTTCGGGCGTACCGATTGTGCGTTCCCTGGAAATTACTTCCAAGGTGCTGGGGAATATCTATTTTCAAGATTCTTTGGAGGTTTCTGCACAAAGGGTAGGAAAAGGAGAGAAGCTTTCCGCGGCGCTGAAGTCGTACGGGCACCTGTACCCCGTTGTGGTTGTCCAAATGGTGGAGGTAGGAGAAGAAACTGGAGAAACGGGTAATATCTTAGCAAAACTTGCCGAGTTTTATGAAGAAGGAGTAACGCAGGTTACCAAGAACTTAACGTCGATTATTGAACCTATTTTAATGCTTATTATAGGAGCTACTGTTGGGTTTTTCGCGATTTCAATGATCCAGCCAATGTATGGCATGCTTTCAGCGATCAAATGATCTAAGGGGGTTTACGCTTGTCGAAGTACTTTTCGCGCTGGCGATTCTGGCTTTTCTTCTGGGTTCTTCGACGATTGCGCTTAGCGTCTTGCGAGGCGACACTGATTTACAGGCAGAAGCGCGGAGCTTTCAGCGTGTGCTCGAGCTTGCGAGAAACAAAACCATAGCTTCGGAGGGAGATGCGAGGCATGGCGTTTATGTTGACGTTGGCGCGAATCAGTATGTGCTTTTTCAAGGGGATGACTATGCGTCGGGCGTAAGCGAAGGAGTCTTTCAGCTTCGTGACACGATTGAGTTTGAGTCCGCTTCTTTCGGAGGAGGGCAAGAAGTGGTGTTTGATCGGATTCAGGGCACCACAAGTCAGGCCGGGAGCGCGGTTCTGCGAGTCAAGGCAGATTCTGCCGACATAAGAACCGTATCCGTGGAACAATCGGGCAATATGGAAATTGGCAGTGGCGTTCCTCCCGTCGGTGGGGAGTGCGATCCTGCCGGCGATCGTATATGCGATTCTCGTCATGTGCATATTGATTACGTGGGCCGTGCGATTGACACGGCACTCGAAGAAATCCTGCTGGATTTTGAAAGCAATGGGACTATTGATGAGACCATTTTGATTGTTGACCATTTGAGCGGGGGGCAAATTGTTTGGGAGGGGACAATAGAGGTAGGAGGAGAAGACCAGAAGCTCAAAATTCATACCCATGCTCTCAACGACGTGGGGTGGACTACCCAGTTTTCTGTTCACAGAGATCGAAGATATAACACAAAGTCGCTTACCATTAGTGTGCCGGGAACCGCAGCGGAGCCAGACAGTGGAACATTAATTCAATATGATGCCGCAGGGGGTGTAACTCCAGGCACTTCAGTTTATGTTTCTGCCACCGAAGAACAATAGGGTGAGGGTACAAAAAGGAGGTTCGCTTGTGGAGATTGTTGTCGTTTCAGGGATCATTATGGGTTCACTTGCGGCTATTATTGGATTGGCAGCTTTTTTCCTGGCTACGTCACAAGTCGTGCAGCAAACAAGTCAGGCTACCGCTTTGGCGCAGGAAGCTCTGGAAATTGTGCGGAATATTCGGGACGGCACAGATTGGACTAGCGGTTTGGGTGCGTTGACGCTCGGAGATTTTTATCATCCAAAGCAGCTCGGGAGCCCGCCAGAGTGGACGCTTATATCGGATCCGGAAACAATCGGCGAATTCACGAGGCAGATCGTGTTTGAGGAGGTTTATCGGGACGCTTCAGACAACATTTCTGCGAACGGCACCCTCGATCCAGACACGATAAAAACTACTGTTCAGGTTATGTGGGAGGAGCGAGGAAGGAACCACCAGGTCGAGCTAGAAGCTTATATTACCAATTGGAAGCAATAGGTATGAAGAAAGGATTTACCATGGTGGAGATGATTATTTACATTGCCGCACTCGTGCTTCTGGTAGGCACAGTTATTTCGCTTTTGGTGTGGGTGGTGCGCGCGAGCAATCAAGTTCATGTACGCAACGAGCTTGTGGCCGGCATAGAGCACGCGCTTTCTTTAATGGCGAATGAGATTCGCGAAGCCGAGAGTGTGTACACACCGACAAGCGTTAGCGGTACTTCCCAGCTTTCTCTCCAAACCAGCAATAATGTTCCTGCTCTCGAAACTTCCACGTATGTTGATTTTTTTCTATGCGAAACGCGGCTGTGCATCAAGCGCGAATTTCAGGCGCCGCAGGCCCTAACTTCAGAGAAAATCCAGATTCAAAATCTTGAATTCACGCAGGTGCAGACAGGGTCGGCTGCGTCGGTGTATATCACGGTAGAGGCTTCATACTTAGACGCCTCGCAAACAGTGCAGGCAACCGTATCTTTACGATTTTATGAGTAATCGTTTCCATACACAAAGAGGATTTGTGGGGTTATACCTTACAATTGTGGTGCTTATATTGATGCTAGGAATTATTACAAGCATCGGGTTTGGTGTGCTTACCCAGCAGCGCATTATGCAAAATATTGTCCAATCTGCCCGGGCGTATGCTGCTGCTGAATCTAGTATCGAAGACGTGCTGATTCGTTTAGTGAACGGGCAAAATGTATGTGATCCTCCTGGTTCTCCTCCTTGCTCTAGCGCTCTTCCAATTTCCAGCGCATCGGTCAACGTAACAATCTCTGATATTGTGGCGGGAGCGCGTACCATTACGGCAGAAGGCGATTCTCTTGATCGTTTTCGAACAGTACGGGTTGTATATGAAATTTCATCCATCACGCCAGGGTTCTTTTACGGCGCGCAGGTTGGAGATTTGGGGATCGAAATGGAAAACAACAGCGGTATTATGGGAAATGTATTTTCAAACGGAGACTTTGAGATGGTAAATAATGCTTCTACTACGGGAACCGTAAAAATATCGGGTGCGGGAGGGCTCAATGGAGGGAAGATCACAGGAGATGCATATGTCGATGCTTGCACAAGCTCTGTGATCACGGGCATTCTCCATGCGAATACCCAAGCTGGGTGCTCTTTTGCTTCCCTGACAAATTCGGATTTGCCGATTGTCCCTATCCCGCTCCCGCTTTCTGCCGCAACCATTGATGAATGGAAAAATGATGCGGAAGCAGGAGGGATAACAGTAGGAGATTACAATCGCTCAAGTGGAAGCTCTTCTTTGGGCCCCCAAAAGATCGTTGGGAACATGACGATCCAGAATAGCGCGCAGTTGATTCTTACGGGGACAGTTTGGGTTACAGGGAACGTAATTATCAAAAATGACGCACGGGTACAACTTGATAGTGGTTACGGGAGCACGAGCGGAGCTCTCATTGCTAATGGAAGTATTACACTTGAGAATAACAGCATATCTTCAGGGTCGGGGGCGGCCGGCAGTTATTTGATGTATCTCTCAACGACTTCTGTGGATCCGGCAATCACCATCAAAAACAATGCGATTGTGGACATCCTTTACGCTTCTAACCAATTCGTGCAGGTGGAAAATAACGCAGCAATGAGAGAAATCACCGGCAACGGGCTGCGCATCAAAAACAACGCTACGGTTACGTACGAAATTGGTCTGCAAGACGCAGCGTTCACGAGCGGGCCCGGAGGAGGTTGGACGGTGACGAGCTGGAAAGAAATTGAATAGGAAGATATAATAGAAAGTAATGTTAGGATTTCTTACACTCCACCCACAGGCATTCGGGTTGGACATTTCTGATCTCTCTCTCAAGGTTGCGCAACTCGAGAAAAAGCAGCACGGATTTCGCTTGGCTTCCTATGGAATAGGAGAGCTTGCAGAGGGAGTTATTGAGGGTGGTGAGATCAAAAACGAAGACAAACTCGTCTCGTCGATCCAAAAAACGCTCAAGCAGGTAAAAGGCAAAAAAATTCGAACCCGCTATGTGATAGCAGCTCTTCCTGAAGAGAAAGCGTTTGTGCAGGTAATCCAGCTTCCCCGCATGAATAAAAAAGAACTGGCGGCTGCCATACGTTTTCAGGCGGAAAGCTATATTCCCTACCCGATTGATACGGTGTATCTTGATTTTTCCGTCATTCGTCCCTTGCACAATCATCTTAATCATCTTGATGTTCTTGTTGCCTCTCTTCCGCGAGAGGTCGTCGACACGTATATGTCAGCGCTTAAGAGAGCAGGGTTGATTCCTTTAGCGCTTGAAATAGATGCAGTCGCGCTCACGCGAACGGTAATCGAAAAAGGGGTTACGCCCATACCAATGCTAGTCGTCGATATTGGGCAGGCGCGCACAAAAGTGAGTATCTTTTCTGGGTATAGCATACGGTTTACTACATCTCTTTCCATTTGTTCCAAACAATTCACCGATGCGGTCGCGCGAGCGCTCCACGTGGATGAAGAAAGGGCAGAGGAGCTCAAACGTCAGTACGGTTTATATACGCCTGAAGATGCGCTTGGGCAGGAGGTATTTCAGGCAGTAACCCCCGTGGCAGCCGATTTTATTGAACAAATCAGAAAGTACCTGGAGTACTACGAGACGCACGCTCCTCATCAGCATCTTGGAAAGCTGCAAAAAAATATTAAGAAAATTATGCTGTGCGGAGGAGGGGCAAACTTGAAAGGGCTTCCCGAATTTTTAATGCGCGCGCTTAAAATTGAAGTCGTGGTAGGAAATCCCTGGATAAACATTCTTTCTCCGGGCACGCAAGAATTGCCGATGCTTTCGTTTCCAGAATCTTTGAGCTATAGTACTGCCCTTGGGCTTGCGCTTAGAGGAGTACAAACCAGAAAGCTTTATGATTAATCTTTTGCCACCCCAGGATAAAGAAGAGCTACATAAAGAAGAGTTATTCCGTCTTGCGCTTATCTTGGGATTGCTACTCGTGATGTTTCTTATTTGCTTGTCTCTGGCGCTTTTGTCCATTCGAGTTTATGTATCGGGAGAAATTCAGGCGCAGCGGATTTTGGTGGAGGCGCAGCGCGAACAAGGAGGAGAACTGCGCTTAGAACACGTGCGAGAACTCAATTCCGATATTGCAGGAATCTCGTCTTTTTACGCGAGCCGCGTCTTGCTCTCTGACGTTATTGAACGAATTTCCGCCGTTTCCCCGCCGAACGTATACATCACTTCTTTCGACTATACTCCTATTTCGCAGCGCGGCGGTAAAAACGCTTCGATAGCTTTGAAAGGATTTGCTTCTCAAACAGAAGATTTGCTTGCCCTTCGGACAAACCTTGAACAAGTCGGCTTGTTTAAGAATTTTTATTTTCCTCCTTCAAACTGGATTCGAGCAGCCGATATTAACTTTTCTTTTGAGTTTGAGTTATGAAAGCGGGACAGAAAATTATCATTACGTTGTCGGTATTCGCGGCTTTTATCGCGCTGTTCTTGGGAATAGTGGTCTACCCTATATTCCAGGGGGTGGTGAGAGATCACAAAGAAGTGCTCGCGTACAAATGGGAGCTTATTCAACTAAGAGAAGATAAAGAGAGTTCAATTGAGTTTGAGAGGCTTGCGAGCACATACGCTCGTGAATTTGGGCTCATGGAAAATCTTTTTGTGGATAGCGCCACACCCATTGAGTTCTTCCGTTTTCTGGACGCGGCGGCTGCCTCTTTCCAATTACAGATAGAAAAAACGCCAGGGTCTGTTCAGCTTCTTCGAGAGGATCGCTGGCCTTCATTTGTGGTACGTTTGGCAGGGGGGGGATTGTATCCCGACGCCATGGCATTTCTGGAAAAAATTGAGAATGCTCCTTACCTTCTGGAAGTGGAAAAACTGACTATGGGGCAGAGGAAAGGTTTTGCGGATCAGCAGAATCAGGGAGAAATTGAGTTCTCCATGTCCATTAAGGTATTTACCAATGATTAGAATCCAGAGCCCACAATTAAACAACGTTGTTCGTTTCCTTCTCAGAATTCCGCGGTGGGCGGGAGAGAATCCCTTCTTCGGTTTTTTGATTTTGCTGCTTTTTGCGCTGTTTATTTCTGCGGCAGTTTTTTATCAATATGTGTTTTTGCTTCAGAACGCGGACGCGGAAAACGAGATTGTGCAAACCCGCTTCGATGAACCGGCGCTTCAGCAAATTATTCAGATTTGGCAAGAGCGCGAACAAAAATTCAACCAGGCGGGAACTCTGCAATCGCGCAACATTTTTGTTCCGCCACAGCAAACTGAGTAATTGACTAAGGGCATTTTTTTCTCTATACTATGGGCGTATTGTCCCTATAGCTCAATGGATAGAGCACGGGCCTTCTAAGCCTGGGATGGAGGTTCGACTCCCCCTAGGGACACATCGTGTGATCATGGTGGCTATGGTGTAATGGCAGCACAGGAGTTTGTGGAGCTCCTAGAGGCGGTCCGAATCCGCTTAGCCACCCATCGATTTTTGCCCCCGCAAGAGAAGTGAGAATAAAGGTCGTTAAAAACTTCATTTAAACTATTATGGAAGATATAAACAATAGTTGTCCTAAAGGAGATAATCATGACTGGATTATTGCCGGGAAGAATGAGGGAAGCGTAAGTGTTGCACCATGGGTGTGCAGTAAATGCGGAAAAGAGAGCCCCATAACTTTCTCTACAGAAAAGCCGAAGATGCAGGAATAGAAAAAGCAAAAAATCGCCATGAGGGCGATTTTTTGGTAGAGTGATTTTATGGAAGAAAACTTGATGTCCACTTCCCTGGTATGGAAGAAAATAGCAGAGGAGTGGGAGACGTATTTTGCAGAACCAAGCCGTATTTCTCCTGGAGAAGAGGAGCAATATAAAAAATGGTTAGCCGAGCTTGCACGGGGCACAAAGTCTCTAAAAGGGCTTGTGTTGGGTGCGACTCCAGAGTTGCGAGATGCGATGATAGAACAGGGATACGAACTATCTTCTATAGATATTAATGTTGAGATGTTTCGTGCAATGGACGAGTTACGTGAGAAGAAAGATTCGAAAGAGAAACTTATTGAGGATAACTGGCTGGAAAACTCTTTAGAAGATGATTCTTTCGACGTTGTTGCAGGAGATGCAGTATTGCCAAATGTTCCTTGGGGAGAAAGAGATAAACTTCTCTCGGAAATAAAACGAGTTCTCAATCCTGGAGGAGTTTTTCTCACAAGAGCGTTCTACGTGCCTCGAAAAAAAAGATTCTCTACGATTAAAGAGATCTTTGATCATTTTTCCGAAAAAGAACCGACGGCACAGTCTACAACAGAGATGGCTTTTGAGTTACTCATTCTTACGTATGATCCAGCCCTGTATGCAGGATCTTTCAAGGAAGCGAAACGTCTTATCGATGAATACAATGAGCGATATGGATCTATCTTTGAATCAAAGGGTTTGCAGAAAATGCACGATACGATAGAGAATTACTGGCTTACTAAGTTGATAGATAAAACCTGGATCTTTGCATACCAGGGAGAAGAAGAGGAACAGTACAGGAAACACTTTGTTATCAAAGAAAAGTTTGAATCGCCAGATCACGATTACTCACACCTGACCCCTATGTATTTCTTGCAGAGCTAGACAGGTTCTAATACCGTCCCATAGGCGACCCACGCATTTTTCCCAAGAACGAAGTGATTGGCTGAAAAATTCAGTGTCCCGAGCGAAGTCGAGGGACAACAATGGGGATAGTCCAAGAATCGCCATTTCGGCGATTTTTTGGTAAAGTGGGATATGAACTGGCTCAAAGAAAATTGGACTAATATATTTCTTTTCCTTTGGGCTTCTGCATGGACTGCTGGTGGAATTTATTTTGCCGTAGATGTGGTGCTAGAAAACCAAAGAATCACAACATGGAGTCAAGTTTTGGAACTCTTCGTTTTTCTTAATTTTGCAGCTTTCGTAGTTTATAGTGGCCTCAAAACACAATTTAAGATATTTAATGAATGGCGAGAAAAATGAGTTTATTGGCTTGTCAAAATCCCATTCGGTGTGTACGTCCACTAAGAGATATTTTATTTGGAACTCGACTTTGCGCTCCCTCCCCCCGTATTTGCTTTCGGAGAGGTTGATTTTTCTTAGAAAATATGGTAATTGACACTTACCTTTGAGATAGGCGATAATGTATATATGAGCCTTTTTGCTAGAGAGGATACAAATGATAAGGAGCTACGAGAAGCTCTCATGAGAATGGTGGAGCAAATAAAAGCTGTTGGCGGACAGTTTACTTTTGATTTTAAGATTGATGACCAGGGGTGGGCGGCAAGATGTAGAGAATTTGATGGAATTGTTACTGGTGGAGCAAGTAAAAATCCACCAGAAGAAGAAGTTATGCAATCACTGATTGATGCAATTAAAACTGCTTTTCATATACCGATAAACAGACTAGAAATCAAAAGTGCGGAAGCACAAGAGTTGCCAATGATTAAAGTCGTAAGAGAAAGAGAGTTTCAGTTTGCATAGGTTATGATTCCTTTATGGCTGAAGACAGGATTGAGCGCAAAGCTCTATGGCAACAACTCGGCAATATAAAGAAAAAGGAGGATTGGATTAGGGCTGCTGGGAAGCTTGGATTGCAGGTAACACAACCGAAAGGAGGCTCTTCACACTATGCTCTTCGCTTCCCTGGTTACGAAAAATCGGATATGAAAGGTTTTATTTCTAATGTATATGACCCTCTACGGAAAGATATTAGCGAAGCAGTCTTCAAAAAACTACTTGATAACGGATATAGCGAAGATGATATTTGGAAAGCTCTAAAAATGCTATAAATTATGGCAAATAAAGAGAAGCAGGGAAAATGTCACCTTCATTTAGGCGGTGTTTTTTTTCGAGAAATAGTGAGTAGTGGGGTAGGGAAAGAGGTTACGAATTAACAAAACAGGTTCTAATACCGTCCCATAGGCGCCCCACGCATTTTTCCCAAGAACGAAGTGATTGGCTGCAAAATTGAGTGTCCCGAGCGAAGTCGAGGGACAACAATAATATTGGGTATTCAAACAATCGCCATTCCGGCGGTTTTTTGGTAGAATTGCAGAAATATGTCGATTACTGAATTGTTTTTCAAAGTAATATTGCCTATAGGAATTGATATAGTCTATGCTTTCTACTTCTTTACATCTTTACCGCCAACTGATGAACAAACCGTGGAAGGATTTCCGCTTTTTTGGTTTAGATTTTTGATCATAGTGCTTGCCATTCCATTACTTTATATACTGAAAATACTGGATTATTTTGGACTTCTCCATGAGCAGACCCTATTACACGCAAAGTTTTTCTACTGGTTTTTATATTTTATGATATTGTTGTTGGCTATTCCTGAACTGGTAGAATGGATAGCTCAAACTGTGTTAAGATAAACTATCGTGAAGCATATGCAACAGATTACAATGATTGGCGGCATAGCTCTAATCTTTGCTGTCGGAGGCTTCTTTTTGTTGTCTACTTATTTTCAGATAGAGAAACAGGAAAGTTGATGAGTTTGGAGGGGACAGCGAAGGCAAGTGATGATACAGAAAACACTCTCGGAGGATATGCAGGCGTTTTTGAGTCCATAGCCTCAAGCTTTAGTTTTCAGTAGAACAGGTTCTAAGCCCGGCCCATAGGCGACCCATAAAAACCAAACAATCGCCATTCCGGCGGTTTTTTGGTAGGACGTAGCTTATTGCAGGAAACAATCAAGACTGCAAGTTGGAGAAAGGATTGCAAAAATTTGATTTGACAAATCAGCTGTCTGAAGATAGAACAAGGGTACGGAAAGGAAGGAGGTGCTCCAATGCTTATCATCATTGGCCCAGGTGTCATGCATGCTGTGGACGTGTTGGAACTTCCAAGGGCCGGAGCAGAACTTAGCCTGAGAAGTCTCACGCTTCCAGGGGGAGGGGGACGTTTCCGGCTCACACGCGCTGGAGTGCAGCAATGGGGAGGGAAAGAATATCCCTACTTCAGGATTGAACGGGTAGGGGATATTCCTCTTTGTGAGACTCCTCTCCCGGTTGCACTCGTGGGTTTATAGGGGTAATGCCTAGGCAGGCACCAATTCCCTCTCTACCTCCTGCGGGTAGAGAGGATTTTTTTGAGGATACTCTTATTAGGGGAATCCCGAACAAGCAGTTTTCAGTTTTACAAACAGGTTCTAACGAAGTACGGGTGGGGGTCGGTCCAAACAATCGCTATCCCGGAGATTTTTTGGTATTGACAAGTATCTGACAGTAGAGTAGTATAAATATGACAGTCGGTTGACAATAGCTTAATCTAAAATGAATACTAAAGAAGAGGCCCTAAAAATTCTGGCAAAGAAGAAAGAGATTAGTACGAAAGAATTGGTGCAGAAGGGTGGGGTCTCTAGGCAACATGCAAGCTCGGTGATTAGTGCTTTGGTGAGCGAGGGAAAAGTAATTAGGCTTGGGGGGGGTCCTCACGTTATCTACGTCACGCCAGGACACCATAAGATCTCGGAAGTAAAATTCAAGAAGAGGTTTGAAAACAAAGATCTAAAAGAGCATGAAGTACTTAACTCTATAAAGCGAGAATGGTTTGTTTTGTCGCAATTACCCGAAAACGTGAGGAGTATTTTTGATTATGCCCTTTCAGAGATGCTAAACAACGCAATAGAGCATTCGGAGTCAAAATTTATTGAAATAGAAGTCGGCGAAGAGAAGGAATTTTTGCTATTCATCGTTGATGATCAAGGGATAGGGGTTTTCAAAAATGTTATGGGGAAAAGAGGGCTTGCCTCTGAGCTTGAAGCAATCCAGGATCTTCTAAAAGGCAAAACCACTACACAACCTCAAGCACATTCAGGTGAGGGGATCTTCTTTACCTCGAGAGCGGCTGATATCTTTATTTTAGAGAGTTTTGGCTACAGGCTAAGAGTAGATAACACCATAGAGGATGTCTTTATTGAAAAACTTGAGTCTGAAGTTAAGGGGACTAGAGTTATTTTTCGGGTTAATAAAAAAACGGAAAAACATCTTAGTGATATATTCAAAAAATACCAAACGGGGACTACTGAATTTGGGTTTGATACGACGGAAATAAAGATTAAGCTGTACACGATGGGGACTATCTATGTCTCGAGGTCTCAAGCGAGAAGGGTTATGGCTGGGCTAGAAGAATTTGAATCAATTATATTGGATTTTGATAAGGTGCCTACGATAGGTCAGGCTTTTGCCGATGAAATCTTTCGTGTTTTCAAAAATGTACACCCAAAGAAAAAAATTGTAGCTATAAATATGAATGAGGCAGTACAGTTTATGATTGGTAGAGTGAGGGTATGAATCGACCGTTTACAACACTTTTCTTGCTTGAGTCGCTCGACGGCAAAATATCTACGGGAGATGTGGACACGTTAGACGTGGACAAAGATTTCCCAAGAATCGTAGGCGTAAAAGAAGGTCTCAAGCAGTATTATGAGCTCGAAGAGAAAACTGATTTAGTCTCTTTTAATAGCGGAAGAGTACAGGCTAAGGTGGGCGTTAACGAAAAGAACCTCGAGGAGGTAGAAAAAATTCCTGTAAGTTTTGTGGTTGTGGACGATAAACCTTATCTCAATAAAAACGGGTGTGAATACTTTGCGAAGAGATCTAAAGTATTCTATCTCGTTACAGATAAGAAAAATCATCCCGCGTTTACATTAAAAGAGCAATACGATAACATTGAAATTCTTTACTGCGAAGGAGGAATTGATTTTCCTGATGTCTTCAGGCGGTTGAAAGAAGAATATGGTATTGAGAAAATGACCATTCAGACAGGCGGAACACTCAACTCGATTCTTTTAAGAAACAAATTGATAGATAGGGTTTCCATTGTTATCGCGCCTTGTTTGATTGGGGGCAAAAATACCTCAACTCTGATTGACGGCGAATCGCTCCATAGCGAAGCAGATTTGTTGAATATTAAGGCGCTGAAAATTACCAAATGTGAAATGCTAAAGGATAATTATATACATATTGAGGGTGATGTGGAAAACGACACGGTTATCGAATGAGAAGGGTTCTTATGCCATTCCATAAACGCCCCATTGAACCAAACAATCGCCATCCCGGCGGTTTTTGGTATAGGCAAGTAATTATCTTTGCCAGATGGCGATGGGCGATTTTTCGATGAAGCCCGTTGCCGTGGTGTTGTAGCAGGAGTGTAACATTTTCGCGAAAAATACGACATAAATAATCCTGGGCAATTAAAATAAACTGGGGTATTGGTTTGGCGTGGCAGAATAAGATGCTATGCACGTCTAATGCATTCCGCTTGTCGATAGCCCGAGAGGGCGTGTAGGACATGGAAGGGCGACTGCTGACCATGGCGCGGGAGTTGCGGATCCAGAAAGATCTTACAGTGCAGAGGATCCAATGTTTGGGAAGTAATTGGGGGTGCAGGCTTGACCTTGTGGTTGAATGAGTGGGAAACCATTCATTAGGACGTTTGGAATGGCGGTATCTCCGAGGGCTTTCCCGCCAAACTTCATACCAAATTTTGGTGAATAACACAAAACCCCGCGCGGCGCGGGGTTTTGGTTTCAAAATGCAAGCAATATCTCGCTATGCGAGATTTGGCAAGACTAAATTATTCTTCCTCCTCTGCCCCAAAATCGTCTTCTGTCGCGGCTTCGTCATCATCGTCTTTTTCATCTTCATCCTCATCCTCCTCTTCATCATCCGCTTCTTCTTCACCCAACGCATCGTCATCCATAGTCATATCGTCATCGGCATCGGAAAAGATACGTGGAAACATTTCGTCAGAAGTCATTTATTTTTTAAAAGAAAACTCATCGTATAGTGACCTTTAATGTTATGTACAAAACTTATTATAAGAGACAAGAAAACCTTGTCAATATCTCCTCTGGAAGTTATTAACATATTGTGTTATAATCATCAATGCATTTGCTTAAAAGCTCTCGTAGTTCAACGGATAGAAGTAGAACTTTCAATTTCCAATAAAGAAGTACTTGCTGTTTCTATTTGGTATGGTATGCTTAAAAAATATGCATGTCCATTCGGCAGAACAAATAAAGAAACTGAAAGCATTGAGAAGAAGAGGGTATAGTATTAATGAAATCGTAGCGGAACTTTCTATTCCTAAAACTACCGTATGGCACCATATTCAAAGCGTAGAGGTTTTGCAGCAGTACATTTCCCGACTGCATTCTAAGAGGGGGGGAAGCACAAGACGTTCAGAAATAAGATGGGAGAAGGCACAAAAAGAGGCACAACGGCTACTTCAAACGTCGAATAGAGAGCTTTTGATTGCAATTGCTATGCTCTACTGGGGCGAAGGAAGTAAAAAGACCTTTGAATTTATTAATTCTGACGGGAAAATGATCAAACTATATTTAGCCATAGTGCGACGAATGCTGAAGATCCCCGAAGAGCGCATTAAACCGACAGTAAGGGTATTTACGGGCATGGATCCCGAGGCATGTTTGAGCTACTGGGCTCGTATTACGGGGATACCAAAACATAGATTCTTTTTTCGAATGAATGACGGAGGTACAAGGGGGCGTACTCAATATGGTTTGTGTAGAATAACAATTAGGAAAGGAAGTAATGGTTTGAAGCTCATGAGGTCTCTGGTAGATCAAGCAGCGGATGATTTGATTAAGCTGTCTTCTAACGTGTAATATGCTCCCGTAGCTTAATGGATTAAAGCAGCTCCGTCCTAAGGAGAAGAGTGGAGGTTCGACTCCTCCCGGGGGCACCAGAAAACAAGGAGGGCCGGTAGCTCAATTGGTAGAGCACTACAATGGCATTGTAGGGGTTGTGGGTTCGAGCCCCATCCGGTCCACAGAAGGAGGCGGGATGCCAGAGTGGATGAATGGGGCAGTTTCGAAAACTGCTGTGCTCGAAAGAGTACCGGGGGTTCGAATCCCTCTCCCGCCGCATTGCAATGAGCCCAGTGTAAACT
>Ga0209542_10002975_pt1 | contig 37026 bp, 44 predicted proteins | sample RifCSPhighO2_01_FD_184028 | JGI IMG/M metagenome (GOLD analysis project Ga0209542, IMG submission 184028) | Soil microbial communities from Rifle, Colorado - Rifle CSP2_plank highO2_0.1 (SPAdes) (version 2) | ecosystem: Environmental > Terrestrial > Deep subsurface > Rock core/Sediment ... | reverse complement strand
AGTATGGAGTGGTAGGGTTTAATGGAAAGATTCATACGAACGGTTGCCTCTTGGCAACCTTTTGTATTTTAACATAGAAACGATGGGAAGTGGGAGTTTCGTAATTCAAAGTACAAAAACATCTCTTCGTGCTATCGCATCATCGGTACTACAGTTAAAATCTTTAGGAAATACGCCATCAACACTCAACGGACATTGATTACTTAACTCCGAGTAATACCAGTCGGTATAAAACATACGATCTTCTCTGTAAAATGTTGGGATATTGCCGATTAAGATTGAGCCCAGCAAACCCTTTTTGTTTTGGTAAGAATCTAAAATGATACTTCTGATCTCACTGGGGCTGGTGTAATTTGCATGTTTAATATCTACTTTTGCGCCAAGATCTTTTTCAATATCTTTTGCTAATCTGTTAATTTCACTCGTGAGTTGTTGATAGGTTGTTTCATCGGCAAAAATTAAGACAGTGGATTTAACAACTGTCGCCGGAGTAATTACTGGTTGTGCTTGTTTCTGCAATATCGCCAATTGGGCTTGCAGTTGACCAATTAACACCATGAGCCGTTCAGCAGTAGGGGTTTGAGCATGGATAGTAATTGGTGTGGAATATAAAGGTAAACACCAACAAACTTAGGAGAAAAAAATTATTTATTTTCATATTATTTATTTTGAAAATTAATTTTTAATCCCGACTCGCACTGCCGGCTTCAAGATAAACGACGCGCGGTTCGACAACCCTATTTTACTCCTCCTCGCCTATTTATGCAAAGCCCTCACTTGGAAGTCGGACTTCCAAGTTACTAACGCGTGGTCCATTCGCGCCATGTTTTCTTATCAATTTTTGACTGGCGAATCATCGTTTCCAGTGTTCGGATCGCGAAACTTTTCGAAGTGTGAACATTTATTTCCACCACGGCGTTAGTCTCTCGATTAAGCCATGCCTCGTGCGAACCCTTGCGATATTCCAGAAATTCAAATCCGTGTTCCTTGAGGAAATCGGCAACATCTTGGTAACCCCAATTAGATAACCCCTTAGCCATCTCAAGCCATCTGGGCCGTTAAGGAACGATAATAAGGAGAGACAGTGAGACTATCGGTATTTATTAGTGATGGTCTTTCAATTTTTTTAGCGGTGGCAAAATACTTTAGCCAATATTCTTCAGGGGCGTATCGGTTTAATAATTCATCAGTCAGATTATTCCTAATGACAGTTTCTAAATGAAGCTCCGCCGCTTCCCTGACACTTTTCATAAGCTCGGTTGGATTATCGCCTTCCTCAACAATATCAAAAGTTAGACAAACACCAACGAAAGCGTTGCTTTCTTTGTAGACTAAACATTCTATTGTTCCTCGCTCCTTAGTATTTTTGGGTCTTTGAATATTCATCATAGAAATAGGGTACACCATGTGGCTGGCCATGGCAAATACATGTGCCCGTACAGTTATGAAATATCTTGCTCCCCAACTGCCGTCAAGGGGATAAAAGATTACTGCCCGCCGGATAGACCACCCGGCCAATGACCACCCCAACCACCACCACGATGACGACCACTCCAAATCGCTATTAATGAATAAGAATAGAAAAACTAGAAAAATATAAGGGAGAGACATTTTTTATTTTTAATTCCGACTCGCGCCGTGCGAGCCTCACCCGTGGGGCTAGGGACACAATGATTAGTTGGTCTTAATTAATGTACGACCGTTTGTTAATTAAGACCGTTTTTTTATTTTCTACCCAACCACTCTTGCCTTGAGATACCGGCTTGGCGAAGCAAGCGAATTAGTAAATCTACGCTGATGTCGCCATCGTGAGGATTAGGAACAGTTAGCACAACGGAACCGCGAATCATATAAGGATGCCGACCTTCTTGGAAAGGGCTAGCGAATCCGAGTCGGGTTAGTTTAGCAACAAACTTTTTCTGCGAGATCGGGGTCAGTTTAGGCATACGCCTTTGCTCTAGTCCTCGTCAGAAATTTCACTTTGGGAAGATTAAAATTTGGCACTGGTAAATTTTTTCGTAGACGAAAAACAAACCAGCCTTCGAGCGAAGAAATAAGATTGTTGCGGCACGCTTCGAGTGTTTGACCGACCGCCCAAACGCCACGAAGTTCTTTGATTTCGGCGTAAAAACGACTCTCCTCATCAATCATTTCATACCGCGCTTTTCCCAAATAAGACTCAAAATAATCTTGGATCATGAATTTATATTACACTATCCACTTATTTTGCGCAAAGAAAATTCAATACCCTCCCAAACTGCCGTCAAGGGGATAAAACATTTTTCAATCCCGACTCGCACTGCGGGCATCAAGATGGGCGACGCGGGGTTCGACATCGGTTTTGATGATTTGGAGATCAGATTTTACTACGACCATATCATCCTTCAATATTACGATGTCCCTTCTCATTTATGAGACCTCTAAGCATTTCAGTATGCAAATCTAATTTTTGATCTATTTTATCAACTTGGTCTCTAATCGCCGATAATTGCTCTCCAAAAACCTTATTTTGGGATCTAATATCCTCAAGCACGACGGGTATTGATCACGTCTATTTGATTTCTTAACCATATCCCTATTTTACCCCCCTTAATCTTCTTACGCAAAGTGTCCCCCGCCTAAAACGGGAGACACTTCCTGAAAGCTAACAGCTAGAACCTAAAAACTAATCCAGAATTACTGGTGATGATGGTTCTTCATGTCTTCGCGCAGGCGTTCGAGATAGCGAGATGCCGCTTCTTTGCCACCCAAGCCGAAGGCGAGGCCAAGAGCCAAAGTGAGCATATTAACGACACCACCCAAAAGCGAGACAACTAACGAATTCGTGGCCGCACTCAAGACCCCCAACTGATCAATCGCCGCAAAAATCGCGAAGACCCAAACTGCCCATTTGGTAATTGAGCCAAAAATATTCGAGGAAGTAATCCCTGCCGCTCGCACGGAACCGGTCACCACTCGCGTCAGAACATCAGCAATCGCCGCCGCGAGAATTAAGATCAAACTAGCGATAATCACCCGCGGAAGATAATTCAAGACTTGGGCCAAAAAATCATTAACTTGGCTCAAACCAAGAACATTGAAAGACGCGACAAGGAAAGCCACAATCACAAACCACTTGACCAGACCACCAATAAAAGCGCCGGAATCGAGTCGGAACCCAGCTTTACCAAGCACTTCTTCCGCCCCGACATTCTTCAGCGCTTTATCAACCTGAATTGATTTGATCAGACGGGAAACCCATTGTCCAAGAACAATTCCAACGACCCAACCGAGGACAAAAATAATTATCGCAACCAAAAGATTTGGAATGAAAGCGATCACTCCCCCCCAAAGATTTTGGAAAGAGTCAGTGAGAACATTATTCCAGGTGTTAAGTAACATAATTAGTGATAATAAATAATAAACACGACCTTAATTTTTAATACCTAATCACTGTAATCTTAGCACGATTTCTCATCAATTTGTAACCCATGTGGATAACCAAGAAAGATCAGATACCGAGTTTATTAATTATTTTCTCATGCGGGTAATCAAGCAGATCACGGATAAACTTATCATAAGCGCTCATGCGGTAGAGGAAGTCACTGGTCTCGAAAACAGCATAATTGAGTTCGCGGCCAATCTCGGCCTCCATCGCCTTGACCGCTCGCTCGATGGCATTGCGTTTGAGACGATCACCGACCAGTACAAGGTCAGCGCGACTATCATTATCTTGGATAAAAATACCAGCGATTAGAAGGAGTTTAACTTTGCCGGCTGAATTGAAACGATCAGTTAATTCCAACTTCCGCAACACTAATTCAGTTTTTAGCAATCCTCTCAAGTTCCCAAGATAGGGAAAAGCGGGATTCAATTGCCAGCCATCGATCGTCTTCTTTCCCTTCTCCACTCTCTTCTGCGGTTTAATAAAGCCAATGGCCTTGAGAGTCAGTAATTCATGCCGTGCCGAGCTGGGAACTAGCTTACAACGGTGAGCAACCTCCTTTCCCTCGATCACCAGATCAGGGTTTAAAACAAACAATTTCATCACTTTCACCTTATCCCCACTCCCAAATAATTTGGCCAAGATTTCCATATTAAAAATTAAAGTTCCTGATCATTTTAAGGAGTTGCTATCCCGTAAGACATCCCAGAAACAAACACAATCATAGCTACCACAATAAGGATAACGCTAACAACAATACCAGTAACAGCTAACCATTTGCCCTCAAGATTGTTCCTTTTTATTTTAATCAGAGCAATAATTCCTAAAACAATGGCGAGGATTGCAAACCCAAATGTAAGCAGTTCAATATTGATAAATCCATAACCAAAAGGCAAATTGAAGGTGCCGTAAACAATTACCATACCAAGTATTGAATAACTAGGTATAAATGTCAGCAAGAGTGACAAAATGAAACTCACAATTGCTAATCTACTTTTTCTCATAAAATTAATCTTACCAATAAATCACCCCACTAGCTAATGTCTAGTACGAAAACCAATTGGCTGGCGTTTTGGTTCCGGCGGGATCATTAATCTTCTAATCGCTTCGAAAACAACCTTAAATTTAGCATCGTATTTATTTTCTAATTCAGCCAATTTGCGAGCCAAATTAACATTTGTAGCGAGCAGACGACGTAACCGGACAAAAGCGCGAACGACTTGAATACTGGCATGTACGGCGATGGTCGTGTTTAGAACGCTAGCGAGCATAACAGCGCCGTGTTCAGTGAAAGCAAATGGTAAGGTACGCCGACCACCATGTCTTTCGCTTGAAGTCGCAAATTGCGACCTCAAGATGTCGGCTTCCCCTTTGGTCAACTGAAACATAAAATCAACAGGGAAACGAGCCCGATTACGCTTAACCTGCTCGTTTAAACGCTTGGTAGTGACTCCGTAAAGATTCGCTAAATCGGCATCAAGCATAATCTTTTGGCCCCGAAGCAAAAAGATTGCCTGATCAATATGATCGAGAGGAACGACCAAACGGCGCGGGATTTGTTGATCCATTATTACTTCAACTCCACTTTTCCCCCGGCCTTCCTCGATTCTTTCTTGAGCGTATCGGCCTCTTCTTTCTTCAAACCCTCTTTGAGCACCGACGGAGCGGCATCAACTAAGTCCTTTGCTTCTTTGAGTCCGAGACCAAGAACTTCTTTGACTACTTTGATCACCGCAATCTTCTGGGTGCCGGCATCCTTAAGCTCGGCAATGTAAGAGTCTTTCTCTTCAGCGGCGGGAGCAGCACCGGCGGTGGGAGCAGCGGCGACCGCTTGCGCCGAGACGCCGAACTTGGTCTCAAATACTTTCACCAATTCATTAAGATCGAGCACGCTCATTTTTTCTATCGCGTCGATAATCGTTTTGAACTTGGCTGGCACTTCAATAATTGTTTTTTGTGCTTCGTTTTCCATAACTTTTTTATCTTGTAATTTTACTAATCTGATCCAACGCGACAACTAAACGCTGGCGGGGTGAATTAAATAAATTCGCGAGTTGGGCGTAAAGTACTTCTCGTGACGGGATCGCGGCAATACTCATCATCGCTTCAGCTTCCGTGAAAGCGCTTTGGAAGACACCACCCAAAATCCGCAAACCATCTTTTATTGTTTTCTGGAATTCGTAAATTCCTTTGGCTGGAGCAATCGGATCACCTTGAGGGGCAGTAAGATAGGTCAAGGCCACCTCACCATCTAAGGCTGGCCAAGTTCCAGTGATCACTCGACCAGAAACTTCAAAGGCTAGCGGAATTAATTTCTTTTTCATGACAGTAATCCCCACTCCGCGAGCCCGCAACTGCCGGCGCAATTCAGTGGCTTGAGCCACCGCTAAACCATGAAAGTTAACAAAGACGATTGTTTCGGATGAAGCAACCTTTCCTCCCATCTCTTTGATAATCTCACCTTTCTTGTGTTTGCTAATTGGCATAATTTTAATTTAATGACAAAAAAATCGACCTGAACAGGACTTATGGTCGCCTGTTTTTTTCGGCTTCGAGTTCATGCTACCGGAACAGCCATTATTTGTCAAAAAAATTTATGAGATACACTCCGACCAACCCACTGGCGATAATGACCGCGAAGCCGGCGGCCATCTTCCAAAATGTTTTATCGAAGTAACGTCGCCACATACTGATATCACTTACTGAACCATTGCTTAATCCGGGTGAAAAAACCGGGGGACTTCGGCACTGGGATTGTGGCCATCGAAGCGAAAATAGGCGGCGAGGTAGTGGGCGGTGATTGTTTGACGATTGTGGTCACAGCCATTACCGGTTCGACTACTTCCATCCGCACGATCGATGGTTCAACCAAAGTTGAACGACGAGCGGCCTGCAATCTCGCCACTTCAATCGAGAGTTCCCGTAGTGAGAATAACAGGGCATTGAGTTCCTCTCGACTGGGCGCTGGAGTACTAGTCACCGCGACAGTATTATCGGGAAAAGTTAGAGTAAGCAATGGGTTGGTCGTCGGCAAGAAACCGAGGTAATTGACCGGTACGATTGTCTTCTTACTCGCCGCGACAATTGTATCGGTCGGGAAAGAAAAAATTGTTTGACCTTGGCTAATATACCAGCCGCCGAGATTAAGTTCTCGATCCGATTGGTTTACGACTTCCACTCGATCAGCCGACGGGGCACTAATCATTACTCGCGGTTCGACGATAACAACCGTTGTCCGGCTAACGGCCACTTCTCCGTTCTCGCCCCTCGCGTTGAGAACCACCACGTACTCGCCGGAGAAATCATAAACATGGCCAACTTCTTCCCCCACCGCGCTCCCGCCATCACCGAATGACCATTGATACCGCATATTTGGCACAATCATACCGGACGACTCGGCTCGGAAAATGATTGGGCTATGAATACTCCCGAGGCGCGGCCGTCCGGCCCCGACTTTAAATGGTTCGCTTGGCACCACTTGGCTTACGGGCGCAGGACTCGAGTGGGACGAGAGTGCACCGCCGCCGCTCGAACCGCTCGGGCCAGTGGCGGCCAGTGGTGGAGTCGGGATATCACCCCCATCATCACCGGGTGGTGGCCCAGCATCGCCAACAGTGATTGTCTGTGTCGCCAACCAAACAGTGCCAGCCGTTCGAGCCGTAACTGTCACCGTCAAGGTTGGCATCCCCGCGGTACTATCACGATAATAGAAATTACGGTTAGCCGAATTGCGACTCATGGTCGTTGAGACTGGCTCTCCGCTTACATTCACGAACTCCCCCGTCGGCGATGAGGAAACAAAACTAACGTCACCAGTCTCTTCCATCTTAGCCACAGCCCCAGAACTGTCTTGAGTCTGAACCGTAAGCACGTCGGAGATAGCCCCGGGGGCGACCACTCGCGGCTCAGTGGTAAACACAAGTTGACCGACCGCCGCCGCGACCGGAGTGTAAAATGCAAAACTCAAAATCAAAAACAGTAATACTAGATATAAAATTTTAAGTTTTGAGTTGTTGTTTTTCATTTTTCGTTTCAATCCTTAAACTTTTAATCAATAATTTTCTTGGGCTACAATCTTACCCTGTTGGTCGTAAAGGGTAATTGTCTCGCGATTCTCGGACCATAGCTCCCAAGTCCGACCAAGATACGCGCGCCACTCATCACCGTAAAAATCAGTGTCCTGCTCATGCCACTTGACACAAGAATTGTAATTAAAGTGCTCTTCCAGGAAAGAGCGACAGTAACTTGACAAGCCCGAAACCCGATCAATAAACTCGTAGCCGTCGGCGTTGCGCTCAACTTTAGGCGTGTGACAGGAAGATAAACGAGAGACAAATTTATAACAGTCGTTTTCTAAACCATCAACGCCGGGTTCCTTGATTGGCGCCGGGCAAGAGCTATAGAGCGCGGGGGTAAAACGATATTGAGGCAAAGCATCAAGATAACCACTGCATTTGTTGACCAAAAAGTTAGCGTTGATCACATAGGGATCAGAATTAGGCATCCGGCCAGTTGTCAAAACGAGACGCGCCTCGGGAGCCAAAATGATCGGCATGTTTGGTAGATTAGCTGAATCACCGATGAAGAGGCGGGTGCCATAGGGGATAATCACACCGTCCGGTTGACTCTTGCCGTTGGTAAGTGACCAACCTGTCACCGTGATTGGCGCAGAGTTATTGTAATTGGCTTCAAGGGTGATGTACTCCTGATTGGGTTGAATCTCATATTGCCCACTACCGCTATCGATCCTTACTTGGTCATACCACGGTGAACGGGCGACAAGCGGTGGTTCCGTTAAACTAGTGGCTCGATATTGATATGAAAACGGAGTGATAGGTACCGTCGGTGCTGGCAGAGGTGGGCGACTGGCGCCATAAATCTCGCCGGTACCGATCGGGGATGGTGGTTCAATAAACAACCCCTGCCAAGCTTCTGGACGCGACGGACCACCCGTCGCGTACCAAATAATTCCGAGGGTGGTCATAATTGCCACAAACCACAATAAGTCACTTCCCGCACTACCTGCGCTCATTAGCCGTCGTGACATAGAGTAATTCTATCAAATTTACTATTCAACTACAATCAATCACTTGGAAGCTTCGCTTCCAAGTCGAAAGAATCGAGGGGTGAAGATCGTTTTCTTTCAGCAATCAACTGAAAAGCTTCGCTACAAAACCGAGAATATTCTTCTGCCCCAGAGAATTGTTCAAGAATAATACTTTTTTCGCAAATTCCAGTGGCACTTCGCTCGTACTCATTCCAACTCGTTCGCGCTAGAGCGGATTGATAATTATTATTTCCTGCTCTCAACGTATGAGCTTTGTTGTTAAGATTGATATAAGCGCTCAAGTGAAGTAAGTCGTTATTATCCTGAATATGCCTCGCCTTAAATACACCCTGGAATAAAGCGCCTGTTCGTTTGTAACGATGATTGAAATACTTAGTGAAACCAGTCCCCACACGATGCATGAATTTCTCAATCCCTTTATCTGTTTCTTGCTGAAGAAGTAGATGATAATGGTTTGGATTTAAGGCATAACAAATAATCCGCACTAATTTTTTGGCACTTGGAAGCGAAGCTTCCAAGTGCCTTTCGGGAGGAGAAAAGGACAGCTCGTAGATACTACCAATCGGCTCGAGAGAATTAAAATCTTGGAAACTTTGGTAGAGTCGTTGCAAGTCATAGCTATCCGAGAAGATGGCGCGTTTGTCAACCCCTCGATTATAAATATGATAGAACTCCTGATTAACGAAGGCGATTTTCCGCATCAGTTTATTTTAACACTTGGAAGCTTCGCTTCCAAGTGGGGTGGTGAGAATGAGTGGAGATAGAGAGCACACAAAAACCCCCGTCCCGTTAGGGATTAGGGGGTTTTTGCTAGCTATCCGATCAGGTCAACCCTGACATCGGCACAAGTTAGCTATTAGTAACCAGAAGGTGTGTTGAGAGACGGCGTCTTGAAGCTATCCAAGTTCCAAGTCTGGGCAACCGTGTTGCCACCGACAGCCGCTTGAGCCGAAGTAATAACCATGAAGTACGGTCCAGTGATATTAGTTGTACCGTACAAGGCTTTATTTCTCAAGATACCCGTCAAAGTAACTGTGTAGGAACCACCATCACCCACCGTTGCCTCGGTTGGAGTAACATCAGTTAGATAACCAGTGACGTTATCTCCTTGAGACGTTGAGGTGGCATTGGCGGCCGAGTAAGTCGTCGCCGTTGACGAAGCAAATCTAATCACGAAATCAGATAGAACTGGTTTAGTGAGAGCTCCGCCGCTACCCGTGACCTTAAGTACCATGTGATACGTCGCCGTAGTAGTGGCTGGCGCAGAAGTGCCAAGAATTTCCAATGGATCAACTGACGCACTAACCATTGTCCACTGTGGAACCGCGGCCGCGAAGTATTGATCAGTACCAACGATTTCGCTTGACGGCGTGGTGCTAGCGGTAGAGCCGTCCGGCTTTTCCCACTGCACCGCATTGGTGTGGATTGAGGAACTAGCTTGCTGACCGCCAACCGTAGTTGGGAAATCAGCCGCAATCAAGAAAGTCTTAGTTGTATCCTGTGGCACCAAAATACTCATACTGGTAAAGGCGGCTTCTAGGTTATCTGTGGCACCAGCCGTAACACTATATAACGGACTAGCACAAGTTGTGTCACTGCCGTCACAGAGATAGTAAGTAGAAGGCACACCAGTGGAAGAAGTGGCATTTGTCCCAACATAGAGCTTAGTGATTTTAGCATCACCAGTCTCCGCTCTGGCGTCGAAGGCCTGCATAATCTTCTTCGTGATACCAGTGGTACTATTAATGCGAGTATTGCCAGCTTTAGGTGTCGCCGCACTATTGGTGGTAACTGTCAAAGTAGCATTACCAGCGGCCTTGAAGTCATGGGTGCGGGTATTGGCTGATCCAGACATATCAGCATAAGACTGAAGACCAACGCTGTCGGTCGCGCGAATATTCTGGGTGTTACCAGCATAACCCTGGACTGCCACGCGGCGAGGAACATCGGTTGTACCAATAGAACTAACACTAACGCTAAAAGTGATATTCTTCTTCATCCCTTTAGTCACTCTAGAACCGAGACCACTCAAAATAATGTGGTACCGGTCAGAAGAATCCTTAGAGAAACTAGAAGCAGAAACATCCCATGAGCCGAGCTGGGTACTGCCATCCCACGCCTTAATATTCTTGATGAAGGCACCAGGATTCTGAACTGAACCAGTTCCGAACGAAGTTGTCGAATCCCAGGTCGTAACTGCGAATTGCAAGTCGGCACGATCAACCGTCATATCAGAACTCACCGCCTCAACTTCAACACCATAGACTGGGACATCGGTTGTCCTACGAATGTTGGTGTCGGGTGTTGGAGTAGTTCCTAGTCGAGTCGTAATTGAACCTTCGGTGCCAGCTGTTGCACCACCTGTGCCTGTTGAACAAGATTGGCCAGTCGTCACACTAAACCCAGTCGCGGTCGTGCAACCAGCTGGAAGCGGAGCAACCGAACTAGAACAGGAAGCTCCGGTCAAAGGGCTGAACCCTGCCGTACTCGTGCAACCAGCGGGTAAGAGCGCCAAGCCGGTACTGCAGAGAGCACCAGTCATAGAGTTATACATCTCGCCGCCACTGCAAGGACCACTCGACACCGGGGGAACATAAGGAGGATAGCCCGTGCTACCGGGACCACTGCTCGGCATCGCGTTCATCGCCGCGCGGCTCATTGGACCGAAGAAACCTGTGGCGGGAAGACCGGCCTCCTTTTGCCAAGCAATCACCGCGGCCTTAGTCTGGGCACCGAAGTAACCAGTGGCGCCAGCAGGAATACTTTGACCATTGCTAATAAGGGCATTCTGGAGCGCCGTAACATCAGCGCCCGTGCTACCTATGGTCAAGTCTGTAGTGAAGACATAACCAGAGGTTGCCGGTGGCGTCATGCCACCCGAGAGCGCGGAGATCTGGGCCATCAGGACCTGGATCTGCGCGTTGAGATCAGAAAGTGTGTCAGCTTTAACTGGAGTGAAAGACACCCCAACCAGAAGCGCCACCATCGCGACCCCGAGAAAAAATTTCTTAGTACTCATAATGGATCGATTTTAATAATAATTAACTATTAACTAATAATTACTTTACTAATTTCTAAATCCCCCGCCGATCCGATCCGCCGACTGGCAGACGGAAGAGCAAGGGCTTTAGCAAAATGGAATGGAAGGACAAGCAGACGAACTGAAAAAAAATAACTTGGCGTTCTGTATGTTCGGGAAGTGATTGAAAACTAACCGAATATTACTTTGTCAAAGTGCACACTTAAGTATAATACACCGGAACCAGTCTGCCAAACACAGTGTGGATAACCGTAATAACCAGAGCGTAGACCTAAGGGTAGCGCAGGCGGGGTTAGGTGTCAACACCGCCGACACTCGATGTTGAGGTTCCTTCAACATCGCGTGTCTAATTCGAGCTATATCGACTCCAACGACGTTCGCCAGTTTTCTTCAATTTCCCCATTCGGACCAATTCAGATAATTCTCGTTGGACAGTTTTACTGCTAACTTCGGTGATGGATTTAGCAATTTCTTTGATTGATGACCAATCGTGTTGCTTGATGAAATCAACGATTTTCTCCCGGCGGGGGCTGCTGGACGCCACGCTTCCAATTGGAAGCGTGGCGTCTTTACGCTGATTTTGACCTAGTTTGGCGGTTTTATTTGGCGAAGTTAAGCTTCCAATTGGAAGCTTAACTTCTTTCCTGGCGCCGGCGAGAGAAGCTTGGCTTCCAATTGGAAGCCAAGCTTCTTTATACCAATCACCATTGATATAATTCTCAGATTCCGTTTGCAAATCAACATATCCCTGACGAAGAATGGAGAAATTCATCGCTGACGCTCGCCGATCAAGGACAGCGATATCAATCAGAGAAATAATCTCGGCTATATCGGACAAAATTGTTTCAATCGGCCAAACACTCGGTGTTGGAGCATCTTTAACACCGAGTGTTAAGTTAACCTTCAGATCGAGAGATTTATGTCTTAACTTCCATTTAATTTGGTCTAGATCATCAAGAAAATTAGTGACTAGATACATCGCCGCTACGAGTTTATTGGCTCTGTCTTTTATGCTGTCCTTTATGTCCAATACAGAATTTGTGTCCTTTTGCTGTTTTGTCTCAAACATGTCCTATATTATATATAGGACAGAGTGAATGTCTAGGCATCACAACACCCGATGTTAAGGGAGCCCCAACATCGGGTGTTTTATTTATGCTACAATTCATAAATGAAAAAAACAGCCGAGCCGAAAAAAAAACGACTTGATCTCAAGGACGAAACTAAACAGGGTGTTTTAGGAATTGTCCTATTAGTTCTAGCGTTGTTTCTCCTGCTATCGAGTGCTGGAGTCGCCGGTGCGGCCGGAAGAATTGTTTATCGCGTCGGGGTGTCAGTATTCGGCTATGGCTACTTCCTCTTCCCCCTCTGTTTAATTCTTCTGGGAATCTCCTTCCTTAGACCAGTTCGGCCGAATATCATCGGTGGTCGCCTCTTCGGTGGTCTAATTCTTTTCATCAGCTCGCTTGGCCTAATCAGCATCCTCTTCGATGATTTGGGTAACCAAGCCGGTGGGAGTATTGGTTGGCTTATCTCTCTCCCGCTCATTAAATTTTTTGACGTCTACGCTAGCGTGATTTTCTTGGCGGCAGTGATGGTAATTGCGGCTCTTATCATTTTCGATACCACCTTCACTTTGAAGTGGACACTCTTCGGTCGACCAATCAACAAGTGGTGGCGGTGGCGGAAAAAAGAAAACCTCCCCACAATTATCGGCGAGGCATCATTGCCAATTAAAACACTTAGAATTAAGAGTGCCCAAGAAGAATTGGACGCCACGCTTCCAATTGGAAGCGTGGCGTCCAACGACGACGAAGAAGCGGTCGGAGCGGGCTTCGGTGCGCTGATCGGCAAAATCGCCAGACGACAGACTAATGTCTTTGAGGCCCCGCCGGTCTCTCTCTTGGAACGAGATGCGGGCAAACCCGGGGCTGGCGATATTAAGGCCAACACGACCATCATCAAACGCACGCTTCAAAACTTTAGTATCATTGTCGAGATGGATGAAGTTTCGATCGGCCCCTCCATCACCCGCTACGCGCTCAAACCGGCCGAAGGCGTCAAGCTCTCGCGCATCGTCGCTCTCCAAAATGATTTGGCTCTGGCGCTGGCCGCCCACCCCTTGCGGATCGAAGCGCCAATCCCCGGCCGATCACTCGTCGGGATCGAGATCCCCAACAGCACTAAGTCAATGGTCGGCTTGGCTTCCCTACTTACAGCTACCCAATTTACCGAATCACCTCATTCACTTCTCGTCTCTTTAGGTCGGGGGATCTCGGGACCAGCACACTTCGGCAATCTTGCCAAAGCGCCGCACTTCCTGATCGCCGGCGCCACCGGCTCCGGGAAATCAGTCGTCATCCATACCTTCATTGTCTCCCTTCTCTATCGCAATTCTCCGGAGACTCTCCGTTTCATTATGATTGATCCGAAACGAGTCGAACTGACAATCTACAACAAAACTCCCCATCTCCTCACGCCAGTGATCACCGATCCAAAGAAAGCAATTCTCACTCTTAGGTGGGCAATCAAAGAAATGGAACGTCGGTACACCGTGCTCGAAAAACACGCCGTGCGCGACATCCAAACGTATCACCTAGAAATGCAGAGTGAAAAACGCAAAACGCAAGCCAATGAGGCGCTGGAGAGTCTACCCTACATTGTAATCATCATTGATGAACTCGCCGACATCATGGCCACTTACCCCCGCGAACTCGAAGCGGCTATCGTTCGCCTGGCGCAAATGTCACGCGCCGTCGGCATCCACCTCATTCTCTCCACTCAACGACCATCAGTTGAAGTTATCACCGGTCTCATTAAAGCTAATATCCCCTCGCGCATTGCTCTCCAAGTGGCTTCTCACATTGACTCGCGCACTATTCTTGATATGGCCGGCGCGGAAAAACTCCTAGGGGCTGGCGACATGCTCTATTTGGCTGGCGACATGTCGAAACCGCTTCGCCTCCAATCGGCCTTCATTTCGGAACGCGAGGTCAAAGAGGTGGTGAAATGGCTCATCACTCATTACGGCGATGAACTAACCGATGAGATCATCATGGGCGAGGGCGGAATAACAATTGATGATAATGACGAAGGTGATAATACCGATGATCCACTCTACGAGGAAGCGCGAGAATTGGTGATGGAGAGCGGTAAGGCTTCGGCCTCCTTCCTTCAACGGCGGCTCAAGGTTGGTTACGCTCGCGCCGCGCGGTTGCTCGATATGCTTGAGGAGAGGAAGATGATCGGCCCGGGTGACGGCGCGAAGGCGCGCGAAGTTTATGAACGCAGAAGTATTATTACAGCAAATAATGGTCATGATGAATTTAACTCCAGCGCGAACTAAAATTAAATACCTTTTCGCGACGACCCTTCTTCTCGCCGTCCTTACTTATGGTACTTATCAAATGCGCGGTCTAATCAACGGCCCGCAAATCATCATTGATTCACCGAGGAATGGCGCGAGTATTGATTCAGCTCTCGTCACGGTGCGCGGACGGGTGACCCAAGTTGACAAACTTTTCTTAAACGGCGAGAGACTTACCCCCGATCACACAGGCCGCTTCGAAAGTCAATTGCTACTGGCACAGGGTTATAATATAATCCGGCTCGCCGGTGCCGATCGTTTCGGACGGCAAATTGAAGAGAAACTTGAATTAGTCCTTAAATTAAATTTATGATCAAAAAAACCAAGGGCGAGCTAAAAGAAGTAAATGATAGTTTGGAAAACACGATTAAAAATATCCAGGGAAAATTTGGCGACGGGGCCATTATGAAGCTCGGCGATCAGCCGAAGGTCGGTGTCGGCGCGATCTCGACCGGCTCCATCGGTCTCGATGTCGCTCTAGGTATCGGTGGTGTCCCCCGCGGTCGGGTGATTGAAATTTACGGACCAGAATCGTCGGGAAAAACAACCCTGGCTCTTCATGTCGTTGCCGAGGCCCAGCGAGCTGGCGGGATTTGTGCTTTCATTGATGCCGAACACGCTCTCGACCCCGACTACTCGCGGAAAATTGGCGTCAAGATTGATGATCTCTTTATTTCCCAACCCGACTACGGTGAACAAGCGCTCGAAATTGCCGAAAGCTTAATTCGTTCCGGCAAAATTGATGTGATCGTCATTGATTCAGTGGCCGCCTTGACACCGAAAGATGAGATCGAGGGTGATGTTGGCGCCTACCATGTTGGCAAGCAAGCGCGTCTAATGTCGCAAGCGCTACGGAAGATGACCGCGATCGTGGCGCGATCAAAAACCGTCGTCATTTTCATCAACCAAATTCGGATGCAAATCGGCGTGATGTTTGGCAATCCCGAGACAACCCCCGGGGGGAAAGCGCTTAAATTCTATTCTTCGGTGCGACTCGACATCCGGCGCATTGCTCAAATCAAGAAAGGTGAAGAAGTCGTTGGCGGTCGAGTGCGCGTCAAAGTCGTGAAGAATAAAGTGGCGGCGCCATTCAAAACAGCCGAGTTCGATATTCTTTATAATGAAGGTATCTCGCCCGAAGGCGAACTGCTCGCTCTCGCCGAGAAACATGGCGTGGTCGAAAAAAATGGTTCGAGTTACAGCTATCAAGCAATCGGTTCAGACGGAAAGAAGGCGGGGGAAGAAGTGAAACTCGGACGCGGCTACGACGCCGCACGCACATACCTGCGAGACAATCCCGCCACTCATCGAGAAATCTTGAAACTAGTGCGAGCCAAAATTGCCGAACCAGTCTAATTTGTTTTAATTATCTAAAAACCAATGCTTGATTACAACGACATCAAACCGAAAAAATTTATCGTCCTCGATGGCGAACCATTCGAGGTGATGGAGTCCCATGTCTTCCGGAAACAGCAACGAAAGCCAGTTAACGCCACGAAACTGAAGAACTTAATCACCGGTGGCGTCCGCGAACACTCGTTCGCGGTGAGCGATAAAGTTGATGAAGCTGAGATCGAAAAGCGAGAAGTAATTTATCTTTATAATAATAAAAATGAGTATTGGTTTTGCGAAGTGAATGATAAATCCAAGCGGTTCAAATTGGAACCGGAGAAAGTGGCGGCTAAAATAATTTATGTTAAACCGAATTCAAATATTAAACTTCTAACCTTCAATGAGCGCCTACTGGGAATCGAAATCCCGATCAAAATTGATCTCCGGGTTAAAGAAGCGGCACCAGCGGTTCGTGGCAACACTGTCTCAGGTGGCGTGAAGCAAGTTGTTCTCGAGACTGGTCTCACTGTCAATGTCCCAATGTTTATCAACGAAGGTGATGTTATCCGAATCAACACCGAAACTGGTGAATATGTGGAGCGAAAATAATAATCAGAGTTATCCCCCAATCTATTTGACTCCATCTCAATTTAACCTATAATGGAAACATTATGGGCTTCGGCCTCCGAGATTCCCCGCTTTACAGCGGGGTTTCGTTGTTTAAAGTTCCCGCTTAATCATCTTCGTAACCTTCTCTAATACCATCTCAAAATCTTTTAAACTGATAACACCAATCTTTCTCAAAAGTCTTTTGGAACTAATCGAGCGAATATGCGACAAGCAAACATTGTAGCTTTTACCATCCTCGCCAGAGATTGAAAAATAATACTTGTTATTTTTTGCTCGATCTGTCATCGGCATTACTAGAGCCATGTCTTTATTAAATTTCTGAATAATAGCCACTGGTCTTAGAAAAAGTTCGTGCTTGCCATCAATTTCAACACCAACATTGACACCCAGCGAGCACCACCAAACCTCTCGTTCATAGAAAATCACTGCCTTCTCCTCACGGTGAGTTTCTTTCTTCTTCTCATTCCACTTATCAAAATCTTTCAGCAACATCATCAAAAGTCCAGTTAAAAACGCCTCTAGGCATTGGCTAGCAACTGTGTTCCAAAACTAACTTCTTGATAAGGTGAGGGGATGGGTTTGTTATTATTTAGTTTAAACCAAAGATCTTCGTATTCCGAATCCGTAATTTGATTTAAAATATGTGGTCGAGCTTTTATTTTTCTGGCCGAGTTGATGTAGCCAGTAATAGCACCAAACAGATTATTTACAGCCTCCTCTCGAGATTCACCCTCGACAACAATATTAAACTCGAGTCCGGCACCAAACCAAACATCGTCTTCTTTGAAGATGATGAAGCGAACTTTTCCTTTTTGTAAAGTGTTTGGGTATTTCATAATAACCATTTTACCATGCATGCTAAACGAAATCTACCGCGCGATGAAAGGCAGGAGCGCCAAGAAGCGGGCGTGCTTGACGGCGAGTGAGAGTTTGCGCTGATGGGTGGCGCAAACGCCCGTGCGCCGGCGACTGCTAATTCGCGCATGGGGATCCAAAAAACGCTTGAGCGTTTCCACATCTTTATAGTCAATATGTCTGACATTGTTATTGCAAAAGTGACAGTATTTCATAGTTTGGAAATTAGAAGTTAAAAAGGAATGTCAGCGGGATTAATATTTTCATCCGGATACTGGATAGTTTTAATTGGCTCTGCCGGATGAGACCCCGCGCCGCCGGTATCCACTCCCTCGGGAGCACCGCCAGAGGCAGCTGGCGGATAACCTCCGCTACCCGCTTTCGGCCCAAACTGAACACGATCAGCTACAATTTCCGAACGATACTTCTTGGTCCCATCGGGCGCATCCCAACTCCGGTTCTGAATCCGACCCTCGACGAGCGCCGATTGACCCTTCTTCAAATATTGTGCTACGAGCTCGGCCTGCTGAGCGAAAACGACAATATTGTGGTACTGCGTATCCTCTTGTTTAGCCCCATTCTTATCCTTCCAGAACCGATTGGTAGCGAGAGAAAAAGAGGTCACCTTCACTCCCGATGGCAGAGACCGCAATTCCGGATCGCGAGTAAGATTGCCAATAATAATTGCTTTATTAAGATACATATTTGAGTAACCCTTCGATCTCCTCGTCCATGTCGGCATCACTCATTGTTCTCATGAGCGGTAACGGTTCCTCAACCTTTTTCGACGATTCGATCGACGAGGGAACTGGCTCCGGCAATCGATGATGTGATTCCTCTGTTTGGATCACTGGGAGTTCGGTGAGCAGATGACGAAGCAGGATTGGAGAAAATCGGAAGACCTGATCGAGCTCGATGACCTTCTCCGGCGAGATCCTGAAGCGGCAAAAAACAAAGTGGGCTTCTTTGAAACGAACATTTTTATTATCAATCGTTTTCCTGATCGGATACGCGAGGGTAGTAGATCGGGGTTCCTCACTGTGGGTAATCTGCCCACCAGCCGAGACAATGGTGCCACGAATTAAGGTCTCGATGGTACTGGCAAGAGATTCCACGGCAATAATTGGCACCAGAAGACAGCCGAGCTCATAGAGCCGCGATTCGCGATCATCGCTATTCTCAATGGTCTCGACGATTGGTGATTCTTCGATTACCTCGTTTTTCATCTCGCCTGTCATTCTTGGCATGCTAACAAAAGTCGGGCGAAAAAGCAAACAAGTGTTGGGCATTGGAGCTGGTGGCTTGAATAATTTCATCAATCGAGAGCCCCCGAATCGCTGCGACGCGTTCGGCAACCAGCGGCAAATATGATGGCTCATTACGCCTCCCCCGATAAGGCACTGGAGCGACGAAAGGGCAATCCGTCTCGATCATAATCCGATCAAGCGGTATATTTTTTATCACTTCGTCATAATCGCGAATAAATGTAATAACTCCCGTGAAAGAAAGATAGCAACCAAGATCAAGAAATTTTTGAGCCATCGACCAGTCACTGGCGAAGAAATGGATGTTACCAAGTAAGCTTTTGGCTTCATTAGCTTGTAGCTTTTTAGCCAGAATTTCCAAAAGATCTTCGTAAGCATTCCGGCAATGAATCATTAACGGTTTATTTACTTTCTGCGCTAAAACGATTTGCCGTTCAAAAATTTCTTTTTGCTTTTTTCTTTCTTCGCTATCCTTAACATGAAAATAATCAAGGCCACATTCACCGATACCCACTACCAGAGAATGTTTAGCTAATTCCCCTAATTCAATAAATGTCTTATCAAATTTATCCGTCTCGGGCGGATCCGTCGGATGAATGCCAACTATTGCCCGCATCATATCAGAATACTTCTCGGCCAACTCAATTGCCCGGCGTGAAATCTCAAGATCCGTTCCCACATTAATCACCCCAATCCCCATCACCCTCGCCCGCCCGATCACCACCTCCCGATCTTCATCAAATTGCGGGAATTGCAAATGAGCGTGGATGTCGATTAGATTCATCTCTTAGAGCTTACTACATCGCCGCTGCTTCGACTACCAAAAGATTAGATGACTTAGACGACCGCATAAGTTGTCTAATAAAAGCTAGCTAGAGACCGAACTCTCGACGAAGCCATTGGTCATTTTCAATTTGATCAGCGATAATGTAAAGAACTTCTTTTCCTAGGTGAAAAAATGATTTCAATAGGGTTATAACCTCTCGACATTCATAAGGATAAGCCCAAACACTGTTTTGAAGCCTGATGAAACCAAGGTGTTCAAGCCAAGTTCTTAGTTGGTTTCTCGTTCCACGCTTCCATTCCTTGATATCGAAAATAATCAAGTGATATTTGCCGTCCCAATGTTTTGGTTTTTTTATCACCAACTTACTTAATTCATACTTTTGCAACTCGATCTGACCCCTTTCCGTCAGTCGGACACAATTGATTCCCTGGTTATTTCTTTCCAATTTAACTAGACCTCGATCAAGTAGTTTCTGTAATGTTTTCTGAATATGGTATCTCGGGTTATATTTTCGTTTGCCGACGCCAAAAAGAGTTAGGGCTTGCAAGGCATTGGGCACAACAGCCATCATCGTTAGCAAACCAGCAACGCCAATCGTACCGAGAATAACTCTTTTGATACTGGTCCTTGATTCTTCGTCTGCCAGCAATTTCTCTATTTTATTTTTAGACATTATGGACGACCGCATAAGTTATTTAAGTTTTTACTTGGTTTAATGACCGAAGGGGGAAGCTCCTGAGTTCAACATAGAAGTGCACCGCCGGTACATTATAAGTAACTTTGAATTACGAACCTTGTTAGACAATAATTAAGTGTTACCGAAATCAGTCTTTAGATTATATCACTTTTAGTAAATTTTGCCCCCCGAAAGAGTTCTCTTCTCGCCGGCAAAATTTCATCGTGCAAAGTTTTTGGATTAAGCGTCTCGTGGAAGTTTTTCAGCTTCGCCTTGACTCCAGCGGGTATCTTGGCGTGCTCCATCAATCGCTGATACGGTGTCTTCGGCACATCGTACTTTCTCGATGAATGGTTGATGTTGTAGCGAATCTTTTTCACGCACTTCATCGACGGCAAGAAGTGATTGATGTACACCTCGAGTGGTCGACACACGGCTCGGAGTTTCTCCAATCTCTCGTCGGTCTCGATGTGGATGTACCCGGCAAACTTCAGGAAGTTTGCCGGTGATTTCATCATTGAACGACCAGTCATTATCTCTCTGCAAGACGTTCACCTATTCGCCGATGATGGCGTGTAATCTCTCGGCGCACAATTCGTGAGCAATGTTCCAAACGTTGCGTAGCGCTTCGGTCACATCGGCGGTGTAGTAAACTTTTCGACCGCGTTCGTCATTCCAATTCCAGCCGACCCGCCTCAACTGGAGTACTCGTAACCAACGAACAATCGCCTTACGATGCATTCGCACGGTGGCTTCTAACCGATCCAAAATCTTACCTTTCTCAATTTTTCCAGCTCTAAGATATTCACTCAGAGTCTCCTTGATTACCTCGTGTTTTGTCATCGTAGTCATAGCTGACTACGGTAACCTATTTATTGTCTAACCGTGGAACGCTTGGTAACAGTTTCAACTAGCTAAGGGGCGACATGGCGGAAAAACTCCGCTTGAGATATTATTCGAACGTACTGGTTCTTATTGAATGTAGCCTAAAACGGAAGGGTTACCCTTGACATTGAATTAACCGAGAGAAACTAGAGGGCCGGACAAGCGGGAAGTGTTTTCCCATTATTAGCGTTCACGTAATCAATAAGGGCTAGGCGATCGGCGTTATTAACCACTCCATTGCGATCAAAATCGGCAACATACGACGGAGCAGTCCTAACACCATTGATAATATCAATCATCTCAAGAATATCAGCTGGGGTCACCACTCCGCTCTGGTCAATATCGCCAGGAAGAATTCCTCCAATACAGATCGAGGAACCGGATGGTTTGTGAGTAAGCAAAATTCTCTCACTACTAGAGACTGATTGAGAAACAACGTTGACTTGATTAACTCGCAGACCAAGATTAGGATTATCACTAAAACCTAAATTGACTACTTCTCTACTACTGCCATCACTAATCTTGATCGAAAAATCGGTTGGCTTCAGATTTCCCATCGATACATTCCCAGACATCGTCAAAATAGCGCCAAGATTGTAAGTGTAGGATGATCCGTCTGAATTGACTGGTCGTCTCGCATCAATTGCTCCAGTCAGCGGATTGCTGGAGATGATGGAAGGTGTAATCGTGGCAGGGACAGCACACGGCTCGCCAGTGAGATAATTATACATCGCGCCGTTTTCACACCCATTACCTCCACCCCCCACCACCACGGACAAACTCGCGCTGTTTGATTGACCGGCGTTATCCGTCACTCTGAATTTCGGATAATAGGTGCCGGTGACCGCGTAAGAGTGAGTAAAAGTGGCGGTTTGACTCGATAATAAAACTGGCGACACAGCACCAACAGCGCTGTCTCCAAAAAACTCACCCCAATTTACATAATAAGACAGCAGGCCGTTTTCCGGATCACTCGCCTTCACCACCCAAGTGCCGGTTTCGCCGATTTTGAGCGAGGTCGGACCGGAGACACCGGAAATTGAAGGTGGAAAATTAGCTGGGACCGGCTGCGTATCGGGATCACGAATCCAGAAGAAGGAGTCACTGCGGTCACACACTCGTCCGCCAAAATTACTAGGAGCACAAATATCGATGTAATAACTCTGACTCGGCACGACACTCCCCCCGGTAACGAGATTCTTTGCCTTACCCACTTCCCAATCATAATAACTTGTCCCGGCGATACCGGTAGTGATAACGAGTTGTGGGTTGGTAGAACTCCAATTCACTGGAGTGAGATAAATAGCGAATTGCTGACCAACAAACATATCTGTCTTCCAACTCCAACCGATTCGTTGCGTCGTCCCCTTTTGCCAGTTTTCACCGCCATTGGGAGAAACTACCGTTAGTCCACTCGTGGGCGTTGGTGTCGGATACGGAATCGGAGTTCCATAATTTGCACTTACTTTGTTATTCGTCTCATTAATTTCTGCATAAACTCCATATGGATCCACCGAGACGACACCATGGTAACTACCACCAAAGGATAGACCCCAAGTAGCGTAATACCATTGATGGGTCTGGCAAGCACCGGGGGTCAAAACGCCTGCTAAATCAAAGTTACGCGTTACATCGTTAATCCAAATTTCCAACGGAAAATTATTTAATTGCACCGAGCCACTATTACAGAAAAGGGCCTTGGGACCATCGGCGTTTAACTCAAAATTAGCGACAGAGAGATCGGCCCCGATATATGTCTTTGGCGGCATTGGGATCGGCGTTGGAGACGGCACCGGTTGCGTCGTGTTGCACCCATACAAACTATTCATCTTCCGGCGCGAGGCGGGGCCGAAATAACCCGTCGGGGCATCGAGACCACTTGAGGTTAAGATTTCTTCTTTATACTTCAACTGAAATTGCGAAACCGCGGCGGCCGTAACTTCACTGTAAACGCCGTCAAACATCTCAGTTTTGAAACCTTGAAACGACAGGGCTTGTTGGAGATTTTTCACCTCCTCCCCCTTCGCCCCCACCCCCAAATTCTGATTGAAGGTGTGGCACCAGGTCGTACCAGTGCCCGACTGATTTTGAAGCATTTTGATCTGCTCCGTTAGGTAAGCAATTTGTCTCTGTAATTCTTCAACTGTCTGCGCCCTGGTCGTGAGCGGCGCAATGACGAAAGCGAGCACCATCAAACCAACCGCGAGAAATTTGACTATTTTCATAGTTAACGATAATAAATTAAGGTAAATAATGGCTAGAAGCTAGAAGCTAGAAGCTAGAAGCTAGAAGCTAGAAGCTAGAAGCTAGAAGCTAGAAGCTAGAAGCTAGAAGCTAGAAGCTACCTAGATCCTACCACAAGCAAACGAAATAAACAAGGTTATCCACCTTGCTTCCTCCATTACTTCCACCGATTAAGAATGTTATCGAGGATTTGGAAGATGTTGGCCAATTGATTAACCTTCGCTTGCTTGGTTTCAATCGGCTTAATTATATTGAATGGCCGATCACTTGCGCCAAGAACCGTTCCGGTGCCATCTTCGATAATCAAACGATAATTTTGCCCCACTGGAAGATCGGTCGGCACCGTCCAGAGGTAGACGCCGTGCTCGGCCGCTTGACTCGGCACCGTGGCAATGAGAAAAATATTCTTATCATTCTCACCGCTCACCAATGATAAGGTCACACCACTGGCCACCCCCGACCACTGAAATGGATAAATATTCCTCTGCTCGAGCGACTCCCCGCCGTTTGGGAAGTTAATATTGAGATTGGCGCTCTCGGCCTTAGCCAAGAAGGGCACCAGACTCAAAGATAAGATCGTTCCCAACGCGATTAAACGAATAGTGATTTGAGTAATCATAGTGATAATTGATATTTAATTTAATCTGCTAAAGTAGCCATGTTCTTAGCCATTAATCCTGACTACCTGCGTAGTGTAGCATGAGAACAAAATTAAATCAAGGGCAAGATGACATTGGTTTGGCTTTTGGATACAACGTGATGTTATAAACCGATGAATTATCGCCAGGATCATCCATGCCAATATTCCCCTCTATCCCACAAGTTGTGTCTCGATGATAAACTTGGCCAGATTCGCTTTTGTTTATCGATAATGTCGTGGCACAATCGGTAGACGAACAAATCACCGGGCAGGAAGGATACTGCCCCACAAAATGTTCCGCATCGTAGGCATAATAATAATTTGTGTCATCAATGTCATCTCGCGGATCTTCCGGCACTCGCCCGCCTCCCATATAAGGTTGTAGTAGCAAAACGATATCGGTACCATTTCCAGCACTGTCATAACGAATTTTACGCCAACCAGAATTAATCCCCTCATCACAACCAGGATAATGCCCTTTATCATCAAAGAATAACTCCAAGGCCAATCGAATCTGGTGCAAATCCGAAAGGCGCACAGCATCGCGAGCCCTCGCCCGCGCTTGAGTAAAGCTCGCCAACACAATGCTCGAGAGGAGTGAGATAATCGCGATGACGACGAGGAGCTCGATGAGGGTGAAACCGGAAATAGCTTTTAGGGAAAAGGTTTTAGCTTTTAGAAAATACATGGCTCAATCATACCGTAATTCAGCTGGGCGCGCTTGGACTCGAACCAAGAACCGCCGAGGTATAAGCTCGGTGCTCTAACCGATTGAGCTACGCGCCCGAGATGACTGGCGGTGGGACAACTTTATCCTCTCTCGCCTTCGGCTTGATACCGTGGAGAATGAGAAGCTTCTCGAAATCCGCGCGCTCGAGCGTCTCCACTTTAATCAGCTCGGCCGAGAGACCATCGAGGGCGGCGCGATGTTCGGTGAGCGCTACCCGCGCTCGCTCGAGCGCGGCGCGCATAATCTCCGACACTTCCCGATCAATCGCCGCCGAGACTTCTTCCGATGAATACTTCTCCGAGACCGTGCCGTAACCGCTCCAGAGCCGCTGGGTGGCGCCGTCGAACGCGATCGGACCTAACTTATCACTCATCCCGTACTTCGTCACCATGTTGCGGGCAACGGCCGTCGCGACACCAATATCGTTGGAGGCGCCAGTGGTGATATCACCAAAGATCAGCATCTCGGCGGCGTAACCGCCAAGCGAGACAGCAATGTCATCGAGGAATTCCTTGCGCGACTCCAATTTCCGATCTTCGAGGGGGAGTTTGAGCGTATAACCAGCGGCGTGACCACGCGAGATAATCGAGACCTTGTGCACTGGATCGGCATGGGGTAAAACTGAGGCAATCAGCGCGTGACCAATCTCGTGATAAGCCGTGATTCGTTTCTCTTTATCGGAGAGAATGTGGCTGCGGCGCTCGGGGCCAAGCATCACTTTCTCGACCGAACGAATGAGATCGTATTGGCTCACGCGCTTCCGATTCTCCCGCGCGGCGAGAATCGCCCCCTCATTCATAATGTTGGCGAGATCGGCGCCGGAGAAACCGGGGGTGCGCTCGGCAATTGTGCGCAAATTAACATCTTCAGCAAAGGGTTTCTCTCGGGCATAGATCTGAAGAATCTCCTCGCGATCACGAAGATCGGGCTTATCGAGCACTATTCGCCGATCGAAGCGCCCGGGTCGGAGCAAGGCTGGATCGAGCACATCCGGCCGATTCGTCGCCGCCATCACGATCAATTTCTCAGTCGGTTCGAAGCCATCCATCTCGACAAGAATTTGGTTGAGGGTTTGCTCACGTTCATCATTACCGCCACCAAGACCCGAACCACGATGGCGGCCAATAGCGTCAATCTCATCAATAAAGACAATGGCCGGCGCCGCCTTTTTGGCTAATTTGAAAAGATCGCGCACGCGCGACGCGCCAACACCGACAAACATCTCCACGAACTCCGACCCCGAAAGATGGAAGAAGGGCACCGCCGCTTCACCAGCCACTGCGCGGGCGAGCAAAGTCTTCCCCGTTCCGGGTGGCCCCATGAGGAGCACTCCCTTGGGGATTTTCGCCCCAATGTCGAGAAATTTCTTCGGGCTCTTCAAGAAATCAACAATCTCCAACAGCTCTTCCTTGGCTTCGCGAACGCCAGCCACATCCTTGAAGGTGATGCGTTGTTTAGTGTCGGCCGGATCAATAATCCGCGCCCGAGATTGACCGAAGGTGAAAGCCTGCATCGAAGCCCCGCGCACCTGCCGCGAGATCATCCAAAAAATGAAGATGACGAAAAAAACCGGCAGGAGAATCGGTAACAAATTAGCGAGCCAGAAGCCGAAACCACTTGGTGATTCAATCGCCACATCTACTCGACTTAAAACTGCAGGCGACACGCCATAGACAGTGAGAGTCTGAATGAGTGAAGCTTCGACTTCCTTCTGTGAACGCTTCACTTCGCCGCCTTGATAAATAATCTCCAGTTGGTCGCCTTGAACCTTGATCGTCTCGACCTTCTCCAGAATAATATCTTCCGCCAATTGAGAGAGTGAGACCTCGGGGATCGCTCGATCACTCTCGGTGGAGACGGTATAGACTCCGATCAGCGCGAGGAGGATCAACAAAGCACCGACAATCTGCCGACTAAATTGCTTCCAAATATCTTGGCGATTTACTGGCCCGCCGACTGGATTGCCACCTACCGGTTGACGTTTCTTGGACATAAATAAACTTGAATCGCCTGATTATACAAGATAGAATTGATTATGCCAACCTTTGCCGAAAACCGTCAGGCACGCTTCCGTTACGAGATTATGGAAACGCTCGAGGCCGGCCTCGAGCTTGCGGGTCATGAAGTGAAAGCGATTAAATCTGGTCGAATGAATATCGCCGGTAGCTTCGTGATCGTCCGCGGCGGTGAAACCTTCCTCTCGGGTGCCACCATCTCGCCTTATCAACCGGCCAATCTCGCCGCGGGTTATGACCCCATGCGCTGGCGTAAACTCTTGCTCACGAAATCTGAAATTACCACTCTCGCCGGCATCGAAGCAAAGAAAGGATTGACAATTATCCCTCTTAGGGTGTACAGTAAAGGTCGCTCCATCAAGCTCGCGATCGGGGTCGCGCGCGGACGGAAAGGTCATGATAAACGCGAACACCTCAAGCGCCGCGAGATTGATCGAGAGATTAGGAGAACTTTGAAAACTGAATTCTAAAAAGCTAGAAGCTAATACCTAAAAGCTAATAGCTACTTACGGGGATGATCGGCATAGACATGGAGTGATGCGGTCACTGTGCGCGCCGAGTTTGCTAAAACCTCGCTAAACTTTTAGCACCTGAATAAGTGCCAACTTATTCTCTAAGGCGAAAGCGTCCTTCGCGGGCGCTTTCGCTCCAGCTTTCGCTCTCGCCTAACGGCGACCCCAAGCTGGCGTCCGTGCTCTTGAATTCTGTTAGGGAGTAACGGGTGTAATAATCTTTCGGAATAGGCCGTCGCGTGTCTCGGCGATTGGTTGAAATAATGAGACTGTGGTGAATAATAATTTCGTCGGCTCTCGACATTATTCACCAAGACGCATCGGGGCAACCGGTGCTCGAAGCCGGCTACGCGCGTAGACGCACAACCTAATCCTCCTTGCACGCGGGTTCGATTCCCGCCATCTCCAAAAAATTGACCGGACAGACACAATCATGCTAGTTTCAAACTAGTGTCTGTAGAACCTGATCTTTTTGGTTTAACAAAGGAGACAATAAATGGGCAAAAAAGCGTACCCGAAACCGGAATTCTGGAAACCTGATGAAGTTTGGAGCTGGATCACAAACATCGTAGCCGAACAAGCATGTAACATCATCAGCGCGGATATCAAACCCGAGACCCAACTCGGGCCTGAAGGACTCAACCTTGATTCTCTAGATTCTGTTGAATTGATCATGGAGCTCGATGACTGCTTCGATGTTTCTATCTCCGACGAGGTCGCCCCAAAACTCCAAACTGTCGGTGAAGTAGAAAAGTGGATCACTGAACAGCTCCGAGAACAAGGGCGTCTTGCTAAACAAAGATGATCACGACCCCAAATCGCCAGCGCTTCGCGCTGGCTTTTTTATCCACCTCCAAAACCGTCAACGCTAATCTGTATTCTCCCTTGTCTCAATCTCCAGCAAACGATTATACTTCGCTACGCGCTCACCACGCGCGGGAGCGCCGAGCTTGATCCCATCCGCGCCCACTCCCCAAGCGAGGTCGGCGATGAAATCATCGTTGGTCTCCCGTCCACGATGAGAAACGAAAATCTTCCACCCATACTCGCGCGCTCGGGCAACAGCTTCCAGCGTCTCACTCACTGTTCCAATTTGATTCGGCTTCACGATCATCGCGTTGATACTTTTTTTCACTTTGGCTAATTCCATTCGTCCAACATTGGTGACGGTCAAATCGTCGCCAACAATCGCCACCCCCCCTTCCCACTTGATTAAGAGCGCCGCGAAGTGATCCAAATCATTCTCATTAAATGGATCTTCGAGATAACAAACCGAATAATCAGCTCGCATCTGATCGTAAAGAACAATTAATTCTTCGGGGCTTAAACTCACATTATCAGCCGCAACATCGAGACCGACATCGAACTTGCCAACTAATCCGGCATCCTCGATCGCTTCCATTATTAGAGCAAAGGGAGTAAGAGGATTAGTGAGCGGTAAAGCAAAGGCGCCCTCATCACCTAAATGAGTAGCAGTTGGACCAAAACGCTCCCTCACAATCTCTCGTACAGTGCCGTAGAGTTTCGTCACCGTCGCCACCGCTTCAGCAATTGTCTCCACTTTAGGTAAAACCAGATATTCTTGGAACGGCGATCCACCGTCGGCATGAAGACCGCCCTCGATCATCAGTGACAGAAGCCGCGGGGGTCGAGTGGGCTTACCCTCAAGCTGAGAAAGTTGACGCAAATATCGCCAGAGGGGCACTCCCATCACCAACGCTGAGAGACGAGCATACACGATTGAAGTGGCAAGCAGAGCATTCCCGCCAAGGTGAGATTTATTAGTCGTGCCGTCCAAACTTCTTATCTTCTCGTCGAATTCAATTTGTTTGCCGAGTTCCAGTCCACGCACGACCGGAGCAATAATTTCAATTACATTCTCAACCGCCGTCTCCGCTAGCACCGCCACTGCTTCATGCTCACCCCGGCTCTCGCCTTGAGGCACGGAAGCCACGGCCCGGTGACCAAGCGCCGTCAGCGCGACTTCAATTGTCCACTCGCCCCGCGAATCGAGAATCGAACGAGCGGTTAGTTGTTCGATCATGGAATTACATTAATGGGCTTACCATCAATAACACCACGGAGATTCTCAAGGGTCGTGTCGAGAATCCGTCGGAGCGCTTCGACAGTATTGAAAGCGTTATGTGGTGTCACAATCACATTCGGCAAATCAATCAGAACATGATTAGCCAACACGGTTTTTAAATTATGTTCTCCAGGATGACCACTGACTAAGAAATCCAACTCATCGCGAACCACCCCCTCTTCTTCAAGCACATCGAGAGCCGCGCCGGCCACTTGCCCCGACCGTAACGCCAACACTAAAGCCTGGGTATCAATAATGCTCCCCCGGCTGGTATTGATGAGTACTGCTCCGCGCTTCATTTGGGAAAAAGTAACCGCGTTTAACAAGTGTTCCGTCTCGGGCAAAGCCGGCACATGAAGAGTGATGATATCACTTTCTCCCAGAAGCTCGGGGAGCGAACGATAAGTGAGACCAAATGATTTCGCAAACTCTTCGTCGGGGTGAGTATCATGAGCAATTATTTTCAACCCGAAACCGCGCGCGAGGCGCGCGACATGCCGACCGATCCGTCCTGTTCCCACCACTCCGATCGTCTTTCCCTCAAGGTCAAAACCGCGCAAGTTGGTCACACTGAAACTACCCGACTCTCTCACTTGATGATAGCCCAGATAAATCTTCCGCGAGAGCGAGAGGAGAAGAGCAAAAGTGTATTCAGCCACCGTCGCCTCACCGTAGCCGGGTACATTCGAAACAGTGATCCCCCGTGTGCGACAACTGGCCAAATCAATATGATCATAACCCGTCGAGCGAGTGATAATCGCCCGCACTTTAGGAAAGTTCGCCAACACCACTTCGTCGATCTGTGAGCCGACAAACACGACCAAAATTTCAAAATCAGCGTCGAGAACCAATTTGTCAGGAGTGAGTGATTGGTCGAAAAAGATTAACTCGGCCCCCGCCGGCGTGTGCTCGGCCAGATACTCGCGCTCCCATGATTCGTAACCGAAAACAGCGACCTTGGTCATATTTTTTTCTCCTGTTCGGCAATCGCCAGGGTTGTCGCGATCACCGTATCGGGATTGAGAGAAATGCTATCAATCCCCTTCGCCACCAAGAAAGCAGCGAAGTCTGGGAAGTCCGACGGCGCCTGGCCACAGATACCAATGTATTTATTGTGAGCCTTCGCTTTCTCGATAGCCATCTCAATGAGACGCTTAACGGCGGTATTATTCTCATCGGCAATCTTATTGACAATCCCCGAGTCACGATCAAGACCAAGAGTTAATTGGGCCAAATCATTTGAACCGATCGAGAAACCATCGAAAAGATTGAGGAAATCGTCAGCGAGAATAATATTGGCAGGAATCTCGCACATCATATAAATTTTTAAGCTAGAATCAGCAACCCGATCAAGGCCAAAAGTGACCATCAGATCAAGCACTTTTCTCCCCTCTTCCGGGGTCCGACAAAAGGGAATCATTGGAATGATATTAGTGAGCCCCATCGCCGTGCGCGCCTTCTTAATCGCCGCACACTCGAGCGCGAAAGCGGCGCGGAAGTTATCATGATAATAGCGTGATGCCCCGCGCCAGCCGATCATCGGATTCTCTTCCACTGGTTCATATTGCTCACCACCAATCAAGGTGCGATATTCATTGGTTTTGAAATCAGAGAAACGAATGATTGCCGGCTGGGGATAGACTATCGCCGCGATCTTGGCCACCCCTTCGGCCAGCTCGTCAACATAGAAGGTCCGCTTATCTTTATACCCGGGCGTTAACGCTTTAATCTGGGCATAGAGCTTCCGTCGAGCGACATCCTTGCGTGTGACGGCCGGCCGGGTATCGAAATCAATCAATGCTTGTGGGTGAATTCTGATGTGCTCGGTGATAATAAACTCGATCCGACCAAGCCCAATGCCAGCGACCGGCAAGCGGTATTGGCTAAAGGCCTCGTCCGGTGAACCAATATTGACCATCACTTTCGTTCGCGTCTCTGGCACTTGATCGAGACGGTGTTCAATTTTTTCAAAATCGAGAATGCCCGGATAGATTCGCCCAGTCCGACCCGCCGAACAATCAACAGTTACCGCCATTCCGGTCTTAAGAACTTTGGTCGCGTCGCCAGTACCGACAATACAAGTGATTCCCAGCTCGCGCGAGACAATTGCCGCATGGCTCGTCCGACCGCCCTGATCGGTGATAATCGCCGAAGCAATCTTCATGATCGGTTCCCAATCGGGATCAGTGATTTTGGTCACCAGAACTTCCCCTTCCTTAAACTCGGCAATCTTCGCGGCACTCTTGATCACCCGCACGCGACCGGCGCCGATCTTTGACCCCACGGCCGCGCCGGTCACCAGAGCGACCGGCGGTGGCGCTTTCAAACGATATTCTTGATAACTGTGTTTCTCGGCGAGTGCATGGATTGTTTCTGGTCGAGCTTGAACGATAAATAATTCGCCGCTTAATCCATCCTTCGCCCATTCGGTATCCATTGGTTGATAACGCCCCCGCCGCTCCGAAAAATATTTCTCAATCTTAACCACCCAACTAGCGAGACGGATAATCTCGTCGTCGGTGAGACTCGACGCCACACGATCGCGCGCCGACACCGCCACCACTTCAGTCGATTTCTGACCGTGACCATAAATCATTTTCGTCTCCTTCGTCCCTAAATTCCGGGCGATGATGGCTTGGAAACCGAGGGCCAGAGTCGGCTTGAAAACAGTGAACTCATCCGGTGTCACCTTGCCTTGCACCACCATCTCGCCAAGACCATAGGAACTATTGATCACCACCACTTCGGGAAAACCGGTCTCGGTATCGAGGGAGAAAGCCACCCCACTTACCCCCTTATCGCTCCGAACCATCCGCTGAACGCCAACCGAAAGTGAGATAGTGAAGGGCGGGAAGCCCTTGTCGACCCGATAAGAAATCGCTCGATTAGTGAAGAGTGAAGCGAAGCAATCTTTAACCGCTTGTTCAAGCGCTGGAAGACCACGAATATTAAGATAGGTTTCTTGTTGGCCAGCAAAGGAAGCATCGGGCAAATCTTCGGCCGTCGCCGACGACCGGACAGCGACATCGCTTCCTTCTGGCGCACCGCCACCTAACTCATGATAAGCAGCGGTAATCGCTGAGCGAAGATCGTCGGGCAAGTTGGCACTCGAAATCAAGTGACGAATCGCCGCCCCACGACGCGCCAGATCACGAACCTTCCGCGTATTAAGTCCATTAAGTAATCGTTCGATCGCCGGCCGCAAGGCCGTCGAGTCAAGAAAATGATTATAAGCAGTTGCCGTGATGGCGAAACCATCCGGAACAGCAATTCCAAGCGGCGCAAAGTTGGAGACCATCTCGCCTAAAGCCGCGTTCTTGCCGCCAACCAACGGGATATCGTCAATCGTTAGTTCTCGGAATTGAAGGATTAGAGCTGATGCCCGATCAGACATGATTTGATTTTAAAGCAATTATTAAATCAGAAACATTGGCCCCGGTGTAGCCAATATCGAGATAGTCACCGACGGCTGAGAAAAAAGACTGTGAATCATTTCGATCAAGTAGAGCAACAGGATCAAGGCCGACCGTTTGAGCGCGTTCAAGAGTTATTGTATCACAGAGCGCGCCGGCGTAAGTGCCGTTATCCACGCCGTCCGAAGCGAAAGAGATCAGGCATTCCCCAGCCGAGAGCTGGGGTAAGGCGCCAAGGGCCAATTCTTGATTGCGCCCACCATGCCCCACGCCACGAATCACCACCGTGGTCTCACCACCATACAAGTGGGCACTCCCGAGTGGGGCGAGATGAAGCTCTCGAGCAATCGCTTCACCGGTCAGCCGCGCTTCACCGGTAACCGCCGAATTTTTGATGATCGGCGTGAACCCGAGCCCGGCGGCCGCTTCGGCCATTGCTCGAAGCGGCGTCTCGTTGGTCAGAAGAAGAAGATTCGTCACTCGCTCGAAATATTTGTCTTCCTTAGGAGTCTCGATCAGGTGCTTGATGATTGATTCACTCTCACCGGTCGCATTGTACTTAATAATTATCTTCTTCGCCTCTTCGCTGGTAGAAATATCTTTGACCGTTGGACCGGAAGCAACAACGCCCAGATCATTCCCGGGCACATCGGAAAAAATTAGAGCTACGGCCCGCGCCGGGTAAGCATGTTTGGCCAGATAGCCCCCCCGAGCGAGCGACAAATGCTTCCGCACGGTATTGATTTCGTGAATCGTCGCGCCGGAGTGAAAAAGAGTATTAGTCACCGCCACTTCCTCAAGACAAGTGTGATCACCGGGTTGGCAGAGAAGCGCCGAGCCACCACCGGAGATAATGAAAATTATAAAATCAGCTTGATCCGCCTTCGATAAAAGTTCGATGATCGAGCCCGTCGCGGTGATATTCTTCTCGGATGGGAAAGGATGGTCACCGAGGCAGAAGCGTACTCGCCGCGGCACTTCAACACAACGGACATCAATCACTACCCCAGCGGTGATCCGCTCGCCGAGTATCGTCTCGAGCTCGAGTGCCGCCTCAAGTGAACATTTACCAACCCCAACAACAAATATTCGTCCGTTGTCAGTGAGAGGAAAAGTGGTTTCGGCGATACGGAGGCCACCAGAGATAAAAGCGACCGCCCGACGAATCACGGCCCTCGTATCAATTGACGCCAGAGCGACCTCCACTAATTTGAGCGCGGCCTCTCGAACTGGTGTTCGAGCTAAAGCCGCGAAATTTTTAATTCGATGCGCTGTATCCACAATTTTATATTAGTATTCTAGCACAAGAGTGAGAAAAAATTCGGGACCACAGGTTGACAAAAGCAGAAACAAAGATAGGATAGAAACTAGAGTTTGAAAGCGTCACCGCCCGGGGTCTTTTTTCATCATCTTTACCACCTCGATGGTTGACTTTTGGCTGTGGGTCGACTAGGATATGCCAGTAACTTACGAGCCTTTGAAAGTGCGAATCCGTATCAATCATCAGATCACCGCTCCCACCTTACGCGTCATTGACGAGACGGGCGCCAATTTGGGTGTTCTGTCTCTCTCCGAAGCTCTCACCAAGGCTCAAGCGATCGGCTCGGATCTGATTGAGGTTTCGGCGGCGGCTAACCCTCCGGTGGCTAAAATCATGGATTTCGGCAAGTTCCAGTACCTCGAGAATAAGAAGCAAAAACAGGCCCGCGCCAACGCCCACCAGACCGAGACCAAGTCACTTCAGATCAAAATTGGCACTGGCGACCACGATCTGGAGATTAAGGCCGCCAAAGCTTCTGGCTTCCTCGAAGAGGGCCACCGCGTCAAATTAGAACTATACCTGCGGGGGCGAGCCAAATACTTCGATCAAGAGTTCTTGCGTGGTCGACTCAACCGATTGTTGAAATTTATCACCGTGAGTTACCGGACCGCGAGCGGGCCGGAACGAGGACCGAAAGGATTATCACTAATCATTGAACGCGCCAAGTAAAATTTAAATATGAGTATCAAAACCAATAAATCTTATGCCAAGCGTCTCAAGGTGACCCGCCGGGGTAAAGTGCTGTCACGCCGCGGCGGGCAGAACCACTTCAATGCCAAAGAGCGACGACGCGGGCAAATGGCCGCGAAGCGCTTGGTCCCTTTCCAAATCAACCGGAAATTGCTTGGATCTTACTTGCCAACAATTTAGGACTTAAATAAAATCTAAATATGCCACGAGTTAAAAGAGGGACAATCGCCACGAAACATCGCCGGCGCGTCCTTAAACAAGTTAAGGGTTACCGCTTCGGCCGAAGCAAGAAGGAACGCGAGGCGAAAACTGCCCTGCTTCACGCTGGCGCGCACGCCTTCCGCCATCGCCGCGAGAAGAAGCGCGGCGCGCGAGCACTGTGGCAAGTGAAAATCAATGCTGCCGTCCGGCCACTCGGTTTTTCCTACAGTCACTTCATGGGCCTGCTGAAAAAAAATAGCGTCGAACTTGATCGCAAAATTCTCGCCGATCTCGCTGGACATGAACCTGCGACTTTCCGACGGATTGTGGAGAGCGTGACTCTGACCAAATAGTAAAAGTATGCTAAGATTATGTTATGAAGATGTCCGAAATTCAAGAAAAAATCTCGCCCATTTTGCGCACCCACGGCGTTAAGCGAGCATCTATTTTCGGTTCTGTCTCTCGCGGAGAAGATCGTCCGGAAAGTGACATTGATATTCTCGTTCGACTTGGACGACCGATGGGTTTGTTTGCTTATATGGGGTTAATACGCGAAATGGAGCAAATACTGGGACGAAAAGTTGACCTCGTAACTGAAAACAGTTTGAATAAATTTATTAAGCCGTATGTTTTATCGGAATTGAAAACAATTTATGAAGGATGATGTTGTGTACATCCAGCAAATATTAGAGTCCGTCGCTAAGATTGAATCTTTTGTCAATGGTTTGGATAGAGAAAAATTTATTGTCGATACCAAGACCCAAAGCGCGATAATTATGCAACTGACACTCATCGGCGAAGTAGCCAAAAAAGTTTCTTCTAAAACAAAAGAATTAGTAAATCTACCATGGAAGGACATCGCTGGCTTCAGAGATCAAGCCATTCACAATTATTTCGAAATTGATTTGGATGTCGTTTGGGATACGATCGTCACCGATATTCCGATACTCAAAAAGGAACTACAGAAGTTGGTTTAACTCTTAAAGTTCGTACGGTCGTAAATACTTTAAGAGTGAGGTTTTTGATGAAAAAGAAAGACCGCATCCTTTCATTAGGACCACTGTCAAGGACTGTCCTTGACAGTAAAACTATTGCAATCGGACCCCGTCGAGACGCACCCCGTGCAGGCGAATAACGCGCGTCTTCTCCGGCGCGTAGGTGACGACAATGATCCCGGCGGCTCCAGCCCCACCCAAATTACAACCACCACCACCGCCACCGCCATATAAGGCCCCACCACCGCCAGTGGCACCACCACTACAGTTCGATGAACCACTCCCCCCCCGCCGGAACCGTGAGTAGAATCCCATTCAATGCCAGCACCACCAACACTACCGGTATAGCCAACAACACCATTATTAAAAGAGGCACCACCACCACCACCACCTTTGCTACCGGCACCACCAGCACCACTGGTACCGCCAGTTCCACCGCCAAACCCTAAACTATTATTACCTCCAGCCCCACCTGGCCTACTACCGGGAGCACCGACGGCACCATTAGCTCCCGCGGTACCACCACCATTACCACCACCGCCACCAGCACCACCGTAATTAGGATCATTATATTCACCACCAGCGCCACCATTCCCACTAGTAAAGTTTGACCCCCTAACTCCATTTTCGGCACAAACTGATTGGTCAGAACAAGTTGTGCCTGAACCGTTAAAATATGTATCGGTGCCATTACCACCGTTACTGTTACCACCAGGACCGCCTTGGCCAATTTGAATCGTCACCGATCCACCGCGGGTGAGTGTCGTGAGATTGGAAATTTTGGCATACGCCCCCCCACCTCCATCACCGTATTTGCTACCCCCCCCTGCACCCCCGATGACTTCGATCG